>JAABUS010000529.1_pt1 | contig 95693 bp, 79 predicted proteins | sample 5560161 | NCBI WGS metagenome assembly JAABUS01 (sample SAMN10711885, study PRJNA513376) | rock metagenome | isolation source: Antarctica rocks | place: Antarctica: Victoria Land, Trio Nunatak nord | collected 2016-01-04
TTCGCGCCTCAGCGTCAGGTACGGCCCAGCTGGCCGCCTTCGCCACGGGTGTTCCGCCCGATCTCTACGCATTTCACCACTACACCGGGCATTCCACCAGCCCCTGCCGACCTCAAGTGACGCAGTCCCCGACGACCCTCCCCGGTTGAGCCGGGGGCTTTCACGCCGGGCATACGCCACCGCCTGCGCGCGCTTTACGCCCAGTAACTCCGGACAACGCTTGGACCCTACGTATTACCGCGGCTGCTGGCACGTAGTTAGCCGGTCCTTATTCCTCGGGTACCGTCATTGTGTTCGTCCCCGAGAAAAGGGGTTTACACCCCGAAGGGCTTCCTCCCCCACGCGGCGTTGCTCCGTCAGGCTTTCGCCCATTGCGGAAGATTCCTTGCTGCTGCCTCCCGTAGGAGTCGGGGCCGTGTCTCAGTCCCCGTGTGGCTGGCCGTCCTCTCAGACCAGCTACCGATCACAGCCACGGTGGGCCGTTACCCCGCCGTCTAGCTAATCGGCCGCAGGCCCCTCCAGGGGTGGCTTTCGCCTTTCCTCAACCCCCCCACAGAGGGTCGAGCGTACGCGGAATTACCCCTCGTTTCCGAGGGATATCCCCCGCCCCAGGGCAGGTTGCCCACGTGTTCCGCACCCGTCCGCCGCGTGACTGCCCGAAAGCAGCCCGCACGACTTGCATGCATTAGGCACGCCGCCAGCGTTGATCCTGAGCCAGGATCAAACTCTCCACCAAGATGCGTCCCAGCCCGAAGGCGCGGGACGACTTTTACCTATTCGTTGTTTGGGAACGTGTGGTTATGGCACCGCGTTTCCGCGGCACCTGCTCCGTCTTCGGCGCGCCAAGTGGTACGGGTGTAAACCCGAGTCTCGCCGCGCGCTAGCTTGTCAACGTGCGTGCCCCTGAGGTGGAACCCACCACTGCCTTCTCGTCGCGAGAAGACCGGGCGAACCCGCGTCAGCAGCCTCTCCCCAAAACAAAGAGAGGGACCAACGGTGGAGGCCTCTGATTCCCAAGGGGAAGCCCTCTCATCAAGGGCTCACGAATGATAGCGATTCGCTGCCACCCTGTCAAGGGCCGTGGCGGTCGCTTTTTACCAGGTGCGCCGTCGGCGCCTCATGTGGCGCTGACGGGTCCCTCTGATCGAGGGCTCGCGGATGATAACGCCTCATTTTGCTTGCGTCAAGGGCTTCCGGAGGGTCAGCGGAGTCGAGAAGACGAGAAGTCAGAAGTCAGGAGAGGCGGGCGCACTTCCCGGCTCCAAATCAGCGTGGTTTCACTCGACGGATGGACGGCCCTCCCGGTCAGACCGCCGGCACAGTTGCGGCGGTCCCACGGGGCTCGAACCACGGTTCCCGACGGCCCTCACCCCCACGGTACGAGAGGGGAGAGGGGAAGAGGGAAAGACGGAAGGAGAACGATGTCGGAAAGTGAGAGCACGATGCGTAGTCGGCCCAGGGATGGGGCTGGTCGCCGGCGACGGGGAGGGGCTCGGAGTAATCCAGGTGAGCTCTGGAGTCGCGGATGACGGGCTGACGGTCCCGGGCAAGATGGGCGGCTGCCCAGGTCCCCGCCCTCCGGCCGGAGGCAGACCGCTTAGGAGATAGAATATATGTTCTGGTAGATCGTGTCAAGGGGGTGGGGGGTTGCAGTTTTGGAACGTGCCGCGAGTTTCGGGCAACGGTCGTGATTCGGCGTGATCCGGCACGGAAAGACGCGGTGGCGCGGCTCTCCTGTAGAGGCATCTCCTCACGTAAAATGGGGAGAGTGGAACGGAGACAGGGAGGGGTGCTCATTGATGAAGCCAGTGATCGGCATTACGCCGAGTCCGTCGGTCGATGTACTAGCGCATGGGTCATTTCTACGATACGCGATGTCGGCACCGTACGTGGCCGCGGTGCTTGCGGCGGGGGGAGTGCCGGTCATTCTGCCGCCGCAGGAGGGGAACGCGCGAACGCTGTTGAAGGTGTGCGACGGACTCCTCCTCAGCGGCGGTGGCGACGTCGAGCCAGGTAGATACGCGGCGGGGTATGTCCATGCCACGACCTACGGGGTGAGCGCCGAACGCGACGCATTCGAGCTCGGGTTAATGGAGGAGGCGGCGGCGACGGATACGCCGGTCCTCGGCATTTGCCGGGGTATCCAGGTCTTCAACGTCGCCCTGGGCGGAACGCTGATCCAGGACGTCGCGACCGAGCATGAGGGCGCAACGTCGATTCACCATCGCCAACACGAGGTCGGGCTGGCGACCGAGGAGAAGGGTCACACGGTTCGTGTGGTTGATGGGACGCCGTTGAAAGCGGTCTTTCTCGAAGACGGGTTAGGCGTTAACTCATTCCACCATCAGGCGATCGGCGAGCTCGCGTCCGGATTGGTCGCCGCCGCGTATGCTCCCGACGGGATCATCGAGGCGGCCTTCGTGCCAGGCCAGCGCTTCATGCTCGCCGTGCAGTGGCATCCTGAGTTGATGTTCGAGCGGCACCCAGAGCAGCTGCGGCCGTTCGTCGCGCTCGTCGAAGCGGCGATGGCGCGGAGGCTGGTCGGCGCCACCGGCTGACACGCGCACCTGGCGCGACAGGACGCGAAACAGGGGTTGGCATGGTGACGCCAACCCCTGTTTCGCTGCGTCCCCTGGCCGTACCGCGCCCCGCGGTCAGCGTGGCGCCGAGAGCGGCAGCGGTTTAGCCGACGGCGGCCACCGGCTCCCGAACGGCGGCCTGTTCACGCAATGAGGGCGCGCCGCCCGGCCGTTGCGTCATCCGGAAATCGTCCGGCATCGAGGCTGCGAGTACATCATCCATTGTATCGGCGAGGACAAAGGTCATCTCGTCGCGCAGTTCCTGTGGCAGGTCGTCGAGATCGGCCTCGTTGCGACGCGGCAAGACGAAGGTCTCGATGCCAGCGCGGCGAGCGGCGAGCGCCTTCATCTTGATGCCGCCGACTGGCAACACCTGGCCGCGGAGCGTGATCTCACCCGTCATGGCGACGTCATCGCGGACCGAGACACCGGTTAGCAAGGAGACCAGGGAGGTCGTCATGGCGGTTCCGGCCGAGGGGCCGTCTTTCGGGATGGCGCCCGCTGGAACGTGGATATGAATATCGGACTCGCGATAGAAGTCCGGGTCGACGTTCAGATCGCTGGCTCGCGACCGGACGAACGAGAGGGCGGCGGTCGCCGATTCCTTCATAACGTCGCCGAGTTGGCCGGTCACCGTCAATGAGCCCTTGCCAGCCATACGGGTGGCTTCGATGAACATGATGTCCCCGCCGAAGCCCGTCACGCCGACGCCGATCGCGACGCCTGGTTGCTCGGTGCGAGCGACCCGCTCTTCATAGAAGAACCGAGGGCGGCCGAGAAACTCGCGAATCTCGTCTGGGCCGATCGTCTCGCTGACCTCTCGTCCTTCCGCGACGCGTGTCGCGATCTTACGGCAAGCGCTGCCGATCTCCCGCTCCAGGTTTCGAACTCCGGCCTCCCGGGTGTAGTGCTGAATCAGGGCGAGAAGTCCAGCGTCGGTCAAGGTATAGCGATCGACGGACAGGCCGTGAGCCTTCAGTTGCTTCGGCACCAAGAAGCGTTGAGCGATCCGAAGCTTGTCTTCGTCGGTGTAGCCGCTCAGCTCCAGGATCTCCATGCGGTCGCGAAGGGCGGCGGGGATGGTATCGAGCAGATTCGCGGTCGCGATGAACATCACCTTGGAGAGATCGAACGCGACGTCCAGGTAGTGATCGCGGAAGCTATTGTTCTGCTCGGGATCCAACACCTCAAGCAGCGCGGAGGACGGATCGCCGCGCCAATCGCTGCCAAGCTTGTCCACTTCGTCCAAGACGAAGACTGGATCGTTGGTTCCCGCCCGGCGGATGGCCTGGACAATCCGGCCAGGAAGGGCGCCAACATATGTTCGCCGGTGGCCACGGATCTCCGCTTCGTCGCGGACGCCGCCGAGCGACATGCGGGTCAGCTCCCGACCGAGGGCACGGGCGATGGATTGCGCGAGGCTCGTCTTGCCAACGCCGGGAGGACCGACAAAGCAGAGGATGGGCTCGCGGGCCGGTGAGGCCTCGCCATCGGTCCCCTCCTTGGCGACGAGTTCCTGCTTGAGCTTGCGGACGGCGAGGTACTCAAGGATGCGGTCCTTGATCTTCTCCAGGTCGTAGTGGTCCTCATCGAGGATCTGGCGCGCCTTGGCGACGTCGATCGCGCCCTCAGTGCTCTTATTCCACGGGAGGCTGACCAGCCAGTCGACATAGGTCTTGATGACGCCGTACTCGGCGGCGGCGGCGGGAAGTTTACTGAGGCGGTCCAGCTCGCGGCGGGCCTCGCGCTCCGCTTCCTCGGGCATACCGGCCTCGTCGATCTTGCCCCGCAGCTCCGTCACCTCGGCGTCGGTCTCGCTGCCCTCGCCAAGCTCCTTCTGGATCGCCTTCAACTGTTCGCGGAGGTAGTACTCGCGCTGATTCTTGCCAACCTCTTCTTGGACGTCGCTCTGAATCTTCTTACCAAGCTCGAGCACGTCGAGCTCTTTGGCGATGAAGGCGTTGAGCGTGACGAGTTTCTCATGAAGCGAATCGAGCTCCAGGAGGTTTTGCCGCTCCTCAGGTTCCATCCGGAGGTTGGTCGCGACGAGATAGACGAGGTGGCGGGGCTGGTCAACATTCAGCGCTGCCGTCACCAACTCATCAGGCAGATGCGGCACAAGTGAGACAAGGCGCTGAAAGAGGCTGAGGGTGTTTCGGGTCAGCGCTTGAACCTCGATCGAGTCGTCGACCGGTTCGGGCGCGGGTTGAACGCGGGCTACCAGGAACGGCTCTTCCGAGACGAACCCAAGGATGCGCATTCGCTCGGTCCCTTGAACCGCGAGCCGAACGCTCCCGTCAGGCACGCGCATCATCTGATGAATCGTGGCGATCGTGCCGATACGATGGACGTCGTCCGGCCCTGCTCCCTCCTGCTCAGCGTCACGCTGCATGACGAGGGCGACGGTGCGGTCGCCGGCCATGACCTGGTCAATGAGGCGAAGCGAGCGCTCCTGGGCGGCGGCCAGGGGAACCACAGTCAGCGGAAAGACGACGGTGCCGCGGAGGGGAAGCACCGGCAGGGTCAGCACCTCGTCGGAGTCGCCGCTCTCGCTCGGAGCGTCAGCCGCTTCCGCGTCGGGAATCGAGGCCGCGATGACCACCGGCGTCTCCTCCGGCGAGTCGGGCGTCTCCTCCGGTTCGACAGGGATATCCTCCGGGATGATGCTGCCGGTATCGGGTGCGTTCTGATCGTGCTTGACGATTGCCATGAGGTTAACTCGCTCCTTCCTCCCGCCCGGTGCCGTTGCTGGCCCGCCGGGGGACAATCGTCCGGGCGACCAAGCGTGGCAGCACAATGCGGAGGAATCCATTGCTGTATTCGGCTTCAGTCCGCTCGGCATCAACCGGAAACGGAACGTAGACATCAGCTCCAAAGGCGCCGTAGGGGATCCGCGCCTCGTGGTAGGAGCGCTTTTCGGCTTGACGACGATCGGGGCGTTCGCCCCGGATGACGAGCCGATCGCCGTCGACCACGACGTGCAATTGGTCTTCATCCATGCCGGCGACCTCAGCGCAGACGACGAGGGTCTGATCCGTCTCATAGACCTCGATCGGTGGGCGCCAGAGAGCGGCGTGGCCATGACCGGGCGCGGGGTGCGGCGGCATGAGGGTGCGAAATACCGCCTCCATCTCCTGTTGCACCCGTTCCGGATTTCGCGGCCGGGTACGACGAACAACAATCATCACAACTCCTTGGATGGGGACCGCCGACTTTGCCCATACCAGAAAGCCAGGGTGAGCGGTCCCCGACATTATACACGGGGGGACGCATAGTTGCTACGCACCGTATAAGACCATCTTCCAAAAATCTTTTGGGGCGGCCCGGAGGATCGTCCAAGCGCTATCGCGGGCCAGGGGCGATCCGCCGGTGGCACCGGTAGCACTGCGTCGAACATTTGACTCTTTTGTCTCGTCGGATACATGCGATGGATGACCGCGGAGGGCGTTGACGCCGCTGCTCTAGCAGGGAGCGGCTCCGCTACGAGACAAGGTAGAGGATGGCGACGCTGGAAGCTGCCCAGGTAGCTATCGAGAGGAGGAGCGGCCGATCAGTGAGGAGGAGGCTTTCGGGGCTCCCACCGAGGCCGCGAGCCTGGATCAAGTAGAGGTAGCGAAAGATGGCGTAGGTGACGACTGGAACGGTCAGCATCATGGAGTGGTTGGCGGGGACGGCGGCGGCGTCAAAGGTATAGAAGGCGTAGGCCATGACGGTGGCCGCGGCGACGACGGCGATCAATTGGTCGAGGAACGGCACGGAGTAGGCACCGAGGTTCGCCCGGTGACTCGCCGCGTCGGGCAGACTGGAAAGCTCGTGACGGCGTTTGCCAAAGCCGAGGAAGAGCGCGAGAAGCATCGTGCAGAGGAGGAGCCAGGGTGAAATAGCGACGGCAATGGCGACGGCTCCGGCGACGGCGCGAATGACAAAACCCGCCGCAATGGTGAAAACGTCGACGATGGCGATCCGCTTCAGCCAGGCGGAGTAGGCGACCATTAGCACGACGTATCCCGCGGCCGCGACCGCGAACTGGGGGCGAACGACCCAGGCGGCGGCGAGCGCCACCGCGAAGAGCATGGCGGCGACGATGAGGGCGAGACGAGGCGCTAATTCGCCAGCGGCGATGGGGCGCCGTCGCTTGAGCGGGTGGAGACGATCGCTTTCGGCGTCCCCGACGTCGTTGACGAGGTAGACACCACTACTCAAAAGGCAGAAGACAACAGTGGCGAGGAGCGTGCGGGCGAACGAGGCCGGCTCTAGGAGCTTGCGGTCAAAGACGAGAGCGGCGAAGAGGATGCCGTTCTTCGTCCACTGCAGCGGTCTCAGGGCGCGGATGAGCGTCGGGACGCGAGCACCGATTCGGACATCGGCCGGTGAGCCCGCTTCGAAGATTGGGGCGACATGCAGGTGCCGACGCGCTGAGGCGCCGTCGCCTGAAGCCGCGTCCGGCCGGCGGTCAACCGGCGGCGGCTGACTGGCCGCCCCGTTCCGCTCGCCGATAGTCATTCGTTGCCGTGCAGCGCGTCGACGCTGAAGTCACCGGCGGCGTTCCAGAGCATCCAGCCGCTGACTCCCGCCTTCTCGGCCGCGTCGATTTGATCCCGGACTTGGGCTGGTCCGTATTCGGCATATCCCGGCAGCGGATAGGTGAAGTCCTGCAGCCAGGGCCGCATCCGCAGGGGACTCGATGAGACGAGCTCGCTCGCCTTTTGGAGGGTGAAGGAGACGGTTTCCGCGGGAAAATCGTTCGGCACGCCGTCAACGGGAATATTGCCTTCCTCGAAATGCGAGGGGTAGATCATCAGGTTGACGTAGTCAGCTAAGGGCGTGAGATCCTGGAGCGTCTGACCAATCCCTTGATCGTTTCCCTCGATGGCGACGATGGGGAAGAGATCGACCGCGAAGCGCGCGCCGGACGAGCGGACGCTCTTGGCGCCAAGCGCGACGGCACCCGTGATCGCGGCGCGGCGAGCGGCTTCCGAATAATCTGGCCCGAAGTCGGCCGTCTTGAGATCGCCATCCGAGGGAAACCGGATGTAGTCGTATTGGACCTCATCGAAGCCAAGCGTTCCGAGCTCGGACGCGAGCTCGGCGTTGGCTTGCCACAGCTCCTTGTTGAAGGCGTTGACCCAGGCTGCGCCGTTGGTATCGCGCCAGACACCACCTTTGACTTCGTCCTTGACGGCGAGATCGGGTCGCGCTTCGGCGACGAGTGGGTCTTTGAAGACGACCATCCGGGCGATCACGTACATGTGGTGCTGATGGAGTGTCGCGAGGAGTTCGTGGGGATCGAAGGCGGGCCTGACCATCCCATCGATGGCGCGGAAAAAGGGAACCTGGGTGTCGTAGAAAATCGTGTCTTGCTTGACGTCGACGACGATCGCGTTGACTTCGGTGGTATCGGCGATCTGGATCAGGCGGTTGAAACGCTCGGGGTTCGTGAGGACACCGATCGGCGCGTAGACGGCCTTGACCTGTTGTGATTGAAGGGTGACCTGAAGTTGACGGTTTGAAGGGACGGAAACGCGCTGGTCTGCATAGCCTGATGCGGTGATGACGAGGTCCGGCGCGGCGCCCGCCCCGGTGAGGCGATAGGAGCCGTCGGGGCCGGTGACGGTCGTGACGGCACGATCGGCGGAGGAGATCGCCGCGCCAGCGACGGGGTCGCCGGCGGCATCCCGGACGGCTCCGGTGATGACCGAGACCTTCAAGGCTTGGTCGATGCGGACCCGGTGCTCGATCGGTTCCTCGATGACCCCGTAGTCACCGGCGTCGATGCGGAGTCGGGCGTTGGCGGGGACATTGGCAAGGGTGTAGCTGCCGTCGGCGGTCGTCTTGACCAGTGGCCCTGCACCCATGCTCGTCACGGCGGCGACGGTGGCGCCGGAAATAGGCGCGCCCGATGTCTGATCCGTCAGCCGCCCTTTCACGGTTGTGGGTCGGAGGGCAACGGCGATTTCTTGGCCTCGTGGAGCGGTGATCTTTCCGGCCTTGGGGGCATACTGATCGAGGGCGATGCGCAGTGAAAACGGATTGATTGAGGAGGGAAGCGTGACCCTGCCATGACTGTCGGTAGTCAGGACGCGGTCGCCGAGGGTGATCCGCGCGCTGCTCAGCGGGGCGCCGGAAAACTGATCAGTGACGACGAGATGCGCGGCATCGCTGGCGGAGACGTGGTAGGCGAGCGTGGCGAGGAGCAGCGCCGCGGGGATCGCCACACTGAGCAGGCTGACGCGCCAACTTGGTCCGCGCGACGCGAACGTGCGGGGGCCAGAGAAAGGAGACGCTGGCTGGCGGGCCGGGAATCGGGCTGGTCCGGGCCAGCGGCGGCGGACCGACGGGTGTGTCGTTGATGGTCGCATCAACGGATGTCGCCTCCCGGCAGGACCGGCTGCCGTCGCTCGCCATGTTCAGCAGCGGGAGCTGCGGAGATCCCGCCATTGCTCGCCGAACGGGGCCGCTTAACCATACCGCACGGGGCGAAGACGACGCGTCATCATCGCTCGCAACCTCACCATGTTCGGCGGTTTAGGGCGCCTGACGAGTGTAGCACGCGAGCATCGGACGCTCGACGGGTCGATTGACACCCTGACGCGGTCCGCCCATAATCTCCTGGCATGCGTTCCGATTTTCACAATCGACAGTGATGCGGTGAAACGGTTGTTGACGAGCGATAAGGTGCGGCAGGTGAAGCTCCAGACAACCGACGTCTTCGAGACGATGCGCGACGATCTGCGTCGTGTTGAAGCGCGGGTGGAGCGGGCGGCGGACGTGGAGTACCCCATCGTCTCCAAGCTCGTGCGCGACTTGGTGCAAGCGGGCGGTAAGCGTTTGCGGCCGCTGGTGCTACTCCTCTGTGGGCGCGCCTACCGCTACGATCTGGAGAAGCTGGTGACGGCGGCGGCCGGCGTGGAGTTATTGCACACGGCATCTTTGGTGCACGACGACACGGTCGACCGGGCCGCGTTGCGCCGTGGGAAGCCGACGTTGAATTCGGTGCTGAGCTCAGGCGCAGTGATCTTGGTTGGCGATTATCTGTTCGCGCAGTCGGCGATGCTGGCGGCGGCGACCGAGAGCCCGCGTGTGGTCGCGGTCTTCGCGGCCACACTGGCCGATATTTGCGACGGTCAGCTGCGGGAGATGTTCGATGCCCACCGGCTCGATCAGTCACGCGAGGATTACGAGCGGCGGATCTATGGCAAGACGGCGTCGCTCTTCGCGGGCGCGGCGGAGATGGGCGCGATCCTGGGCGATGCGCCGGAGAGTGACGTCGCGGCGCTACGCTCCTACGGGGGCGACCTTGGAATGGCGTTCCAAATCGTCGATGACGTGCTCGATCTGCGCGAGGGAACGATGCACCTCGGCAAACCGGCCGGCCAAGATTTGAAGCAAGGGACCGTAACGTTGCCGACGATGCTTTATGCGGCGGGTTTGGACCCAGACTCGGACGCGGCGGATCGCCTCCGGGCGGTGATCGGCGGCAACCTCGAGGACCAAGCCGACGTCGACCGCGTAGTGAGAGATATCCGGGCGTCGGGCTCGCTCAAGGTGGCGACGGCGGCCGCTGAAACGTTCGCGGAGCTCGCCAAAGCGCGGTTGAGCGTGGTTGAGGACGCGGAGACGCGGGGACTGCTTGAGGAGGTCGCCGACCTCGTCTGGGAACGTTCGGCGTAGGCGCGGCCGGGCGAGGCGGTACATCGTATCACGGCGTCCGGCGCCACCTCTGCATTGAGATCGAGCCGAACGCGCAGGGCGTTGAGAAACCACGGACAGCCACATCCGCTCAGAGGGCGACGAGGCTCGTCTCGTACATGCGCTGAAAGATCCGGTCCCAGTACTCGCGGGATGGATCGACCGTCTCGAAGTCGGCTTCCAATTGCGTTGGCATGTCCGGGGTGAGCAAGATGGTCGCCAGGCGCTGCTCATGGCGGCCGGCGATGGTCCGGTCAAGGAGCTCCGCTTCGTGCCGATAGGACGGCTTGAGCCCGACCAGGACGAGAAGATCGGTGCTGAGCATTTGGGTCCAGGTGTGGTAGGTGACGCGCGTGGCGAGATCGAACTCCCGCTTGGCCTTGATGTTCGCGTCAACCTGGGGGATTAGATTCGGTAGACCCACTTCGGTGACGTAGGCGCTGAGGGCGAAGTCCCGCCAGGGCATCAGGTAGTAGGAGACGGAGGGCTCGTGCTCGGCGAGCCGGTGTTGGATGAAGGAGGAGATGCGGCCCGACCGGCCGCTCCCGGCGTTAAAAATGAACCAGCCTTGACCTTGACGCAGGCGGATGTCGAAGGCATCGAAGTACAAGCTGAGCCGTTGCAAGAGATCACGGTCTTGTAGTGGCGCTTGCTCGACCATGGCGACGGAGTCAGACATTTGGAGCCTCCCCTCGCACGTGGTAACCGGGGCGGGGGTGGGTGCTGATCGTCACCCATTCATAGCACACCCGAGGCGCTTCGCCAACTAGCACGGCCGGCGTGCGAACTAGGCAGTATCGCCGCCGGCCGGACCAGCTACCGGGAGAGACCCAGTCGCTCATAGAATCGGTGGTGGAATCGTTCGACGTCGAGCGTCGCGGCAACCTCTACCGCCCCTGGTCCCAAAATCCGCGTCATTCCTCGGTCCTCGTCGCTGTCGCTGACGTCAACAGCGGCAGGCTGGTGGGTGATGAGCGAGGGATCGAGTGCGACGGCGACGGCCAAGGGATCGTGGAGGTAAATAGCATCCAGCCCACGCTCGGTGAAGGCGCGCCGGCAGACCGCGGCGACGAGTTGCGCGGCGCGCTCTGCTCCCGGGTCGGAAGCGGCTCCCTCCCACGTCGAGCGCGTTAACGCGGTTTCATGGGTGACATCGAGACCGACGGCGGTCAATCGGGCGAACGAAGCGGAAAAGACCTGAGCGGCGGCCTCAGGATCGGCGTAGACGTTGAACTCCGCGGAGGGGGTCACGTTCCCCGCGACCGTAAAAGCGCCGCCCATCACCACCACACCGCGGAGGAGTCGCATCAGGCTTGGCTCGACGTTGAGCGCGATTGCGAGATTCGTCAAGGGGCCGAGGCAGACCAGCGTGATCTCGCCCGGCCGCGCCGTCGCCAGCCGGACCATGGCCGCCGGCCCCCGATCGGGGCCGATGGGACGGCTGCTCGCCGGCAAGGCGGCCTGGCCTAGACCGTCATTATCGTGAAAGTACGTGGCGCCGTGATGCGGCCGGACGAGCGGGCGACTCGCGCCACGATGGACGGGGACGGACGACGCCTCCAGCCAGTCGAGGACTCTAAGCGTATTGGCCGTTGTTCGCTCGACGTCAACATTGCCGGCGAGCGTTGTCACCGCGACGAGCTCCACGTCAGCGGAGCAGACCGCAAACGCCAGCGCAAGGGCATCGTCGATACCCGTGTCGACGTCGAGGATGAGAGGGAGGCGTTCGGTCATCAGGTCAGCCACCGGTCGATGAGAGACAGGCGAATCCCGCTGTCCCAGCCAAGACTATCCCGGCATTGCTTGGTTTGCCAGCGACGTGACATCCCGCCACCGGTTTCTTGCGTCCGTGGTTCGGATCCGCGCGATCATCCACGGCTGGGGAGGCGGTTGAGAGCGCGAACGACTGGACACGTTGGGTTTATCCAATGGCGACATCGCCTGCCGTGTCCAACCTCGACGACGGGCTGAAGGTTTGGCGAACGGCGAAGTAGAGATCGTTGACATTCGTGCCGGTGGGACCGGGCCGGACCAAGCCCCCTGCTGCCTCGAACACACGTAAGCTGTCATTGCGTTCGAGGGCGGCGTGTGGATCGACCCCCGCGACTGCGGAGCGCTCGACCGTCTGGGCGTCTGCGATGGCGCCGGCGACGCCGGTAAGAGCGTCTTGGCCGTCGGTGGCGAGACTGGCGACTGTCCATTCGTGGATGTCGTGCCTCGCCACTTCCAGAGCGGCCGCCAAGGTGAACTCCGTGTTCCGTCCGCCGGTCCCGTCGCCACGCACGGTCACGGTCGCCTCGCCTCCGCCAAGCAGGACCTGGACTTCCTCTGGGCAGGCGCGGCAGGCCTCGCCCCACGCTCGCCCAAGGTCCGACGCTTCACCGGTGCGGGCGGACCAGATAACGTCCGTCCGGAAGCCTGCCGCCCTGGCCGACGCGGCGGCCGCCGCGACCGCAACATTGTTGTCGGCGATGACCGCCAAGATGTCCGTGCGAAGGACGCTCTGAGGTGGGACCGCGTCGCGAGGGGCGCCCTGCGAGAGGGCATGGGTAACCGTCTCGGGAACCCGATCGCGAATGCCATACCGATCGAGCATCGCGAGGGCAGCGTCCGGGCGCGGCTCGATCAGGACTGTAGGGCCACTGGCGATGACCGCGGGGTCGTTGCCGAGCACATCGGACAGGATCAAGGTCACGACCGTCGCGTCACCCGCGGCCCGTCGCAGCCCTCCGCCTTTGATCAGGCTCAGGGGGGTCCGCACGGCGTTCAGATCCTGAATTGGAGCACCCGCGCGCAACAGGAGATCGGTCGTAACGGCAAGGTCCCCAAGCGAGACCGGTGCCCGCGGAGTCTCCATCAGCGCCGATCCGCCGCCGGAGATCAAGGCGAGAAGAACGTCGCCCCGGGTTAATCCGTTGGCGAGGTCAAGAAACGCGCGGGCCACGTCACAGCCTCGCTGGTCGGGAATCGGATGACCCGCTTCGACGACCCGAACGCGGGCCATCGGATGACCGGAGATGTGCCCGTCCTTGGTGACGACTAACCCGTCATCGATGAGGTCGCCAAGGGCGTCCTCCGCGGCGCTGGCCATGGCGACGGCCGCCTTGCCAGCGCCGACCACGATGAGCCTCCCGGAAACGGGAACTCGTCGTTCGTCAACGACCACCGCGTGGCCATCGCGAGTGAGATGGTCACTGACCGCGACGGCGGGATCGACCGCGGCCAGGGCAGCCTGATACCAGGACTCAATCACGGCAGCGGGTGGCAGGCGCAGGTGAGCGTCCATTGGCTCGCTTCTCCGGTGACGCACGGATCGATCGAGGTCTCTTAAGGCGTCGCCACGCGCTCGTCCTCTAACTGGATGAGGACTTCGCGGAGATCGGCCGGAAGAGGCGCTTCAAAGGAGCCGTCAGATCCATCCGGCAAGTGGAACGCGAGGTGAGCCGCGTGGAGGAACTGTCGCGGAAGATTCAGCGGGTCGCCCCGGCTCTCGCGGCCGTAGACACGGTCACCGACGACCGGATGGCCTATGAAGGCAAGATGGACGCGGATTTGATGCGTCCGACCGGTCTCAATCGCCAGATCGAGCAGCGTTGTCCTGAGGAAGCGATCGCGAACCGTGAAGTGTGTGATAGCAGGGCGACCGCGGACGATCACCCCCATGCGCTGGCGGTGAATCGGATCGCGGCCGATGGGCGCGTCGATCGTCGCCGAGTCGGGCTCCACGAGTCCGGCGGCGAGCGCCACGTACCCCTTCTGGACCGATCGCTCTTGCCACTGCTGGACGAGCGCGGTTCGTCCCCGATCACTTTTCGCGACGGCAATCAAGCCAGAGGTGTCCTTATCGAGGCGATGGACGATTCCCGGGCGAATACTTCCGCCGACGGATAGCTCCGGAAGATGATGGAGGAGGGCGTTCACTAACGTGCCGGTGGCATGCCCCGGGGCGGGATGGACGACCATGCCAGCGGGTTTGTCGATAACGATGACGTCCGCGTCCTCGTAGCAGATCGTCAGCGGGATTGGCTCCGGTTCCACTTCGACTGGCGTCGGCGGCGGCACCACGACGGTAACCACCTGGCCGGGAGTCATGCTGAACTTCGATCGCCGGGTAACGTCATCGACCCGGACGTTGCCGGCCTCGATCAGTTGTTGGACGTAGGTGCGGCTGAGGTCGGGCAGGGCCGACGCCACGAAGCGATCCAGGCGATCATTAAGTTCCTCACGAGTCGGGTGAAGCTCGAACACTTCACTTTCCTCAGGTTCAGCATCGGGTTCAAACGCCATCATGGGTCACGGATCTCCACTAGCCATCGGTCGTCGGTATGGTGGGCGGTCGCGACGGCGCCTGGGGACGAGATTCATGACTCCGGGAGCGCGCGGAATCCGCGAGGAGCACGCGAACGATGAGGAGCGAGACGCCGAGCGTGATCGCGCTATCTGCCAGGTTGAATTTCGGCCACCAGCCTATCGCGACAAAGTCCACAACGAAGCCAAGCCGGACGCGATCGATCAAGTTGCCGATCGCTCCGCCGGCAATTAGACCAACGGCGAGCGTTGCCGCCAACGAGGGGACACCGGCCTGCCGATAGTACGCGACAAGCGCGACAAGGACGGCCAGCGCGAGAAGCGAGAGAAGCTCCCCATGGTCGCGCAGCACGCCGAACGCGGCACCCCGGTTCTCGACGTACTCGAGCCGCACAATTGGATCGAGAGCGCGCGCCGAATGAGAGGGTTGGCTCAGTCCGAGTGCCGCTGTCACGGCGGCTTTCGTGATCTGGTCGAGCACAATGACGATCGCGGCGACGCCGGTAGGAAGGATGGGCGGGAGCCTCGTCGCGTTCACGCGTCTCGCTCGATCGGCACGACGTCAACGGCCTGAACTGAGCGCGTGTTCCCTTTCGAGAATCGTCTGACAATCGATGCAGTACGCCACATAAGGAAACGCCTCGAGGCGTTCGCGGTTCACCGGTTTGCCGCACCGCTGGCACGTACCATAGGTGCCGTTGTCCATCCGCTCGAGGGCGGCGTCGATTTGGGAAACGATCTCGGTGAAGTCGCCGCTGATCGTCGTCAGTCGTTCGGCTTCCATCACGTTACTGCCGTCGTCGGCGAGATGATTGCCAAGTCCGCCTCGCTCCTCCTCTTGGTCTATACCGATCGCGCGCAGCTCGGCCGCCATTCGTTCAACTTCGCTTTCGATCTCGGCGCGGCGTTGTTGGAGCGCCTCGCGAAGCTTATCAACCTTGGTCGCTTTCATTAGCTTCAATCCCCTATACAGGCGCGAGCCGCACGTCACTTCTACCTATCAACGTATTGGTTAATTGATGCGCCGCCATTACGTCGCGGCGGCGATGGTAGCACAGTCGTCGAGGCGAGGATCGAAAGAGCCGACATCGAGGGGGCGACAGAGCGGGTAGCCGAGCGGGACCAGCCGACCACGCATGACCCATGCGACATGGCCTTCCGTAGGGCCACTGGAGCCCGTTCATTCGATCCTGCGAACGTCGGTGGCGGCGCGCCTCACACCTATACTGGCCTCGCGGGCGTCGAGTGTCGGTACCTGGGGGCTGTCGGTTAGGAACGGAGCGGTGTCGATGGAATGGTTTTCCGAAGGCGAGGCGGGGTGATGGGGCGCGAACGTCGTCTCGTGATCGCGGGCGGGGGGACAGGCGGACACGTCCTGCCAGCGGTAGCGGTGCTCGAGGAGCTCGGCCGACGGAACCTGACCATCGAGACGCTCTGGATCGGCAGCGACGACGGAGTAGAGCGCGAAGCCGCGGAGCGGGCAGGTATCACGTTCAAGGCGATTGAGACGGGGAAGCTGCGCCGCTACCTCTCGCCGCGGACACTGGTCGACGCAGCCCGGGTGCCAACGGGGGCTGTCCAAGCCTGGCGCCTGCTGCGTACCTTTCGTCCAGACATCGTGTTCAGCACCGGCGGCTTCGTCAGCGTCCCGACCGTAGTCGCGGCGTCACGGCTCGCGCCGATCCTCAGCCACGAGCAGACGGCTATCCTTGGCTTGGCGAACCGGATCAACGTCCGGTTCGCCAACGTTCTGGCGATCTCTTACGAGGGAACCATCGCGGGAGGCGTCGTGGGCCGGGCTCGCGTCGTGCTGACCGGGAACCCCGTCCGGTCGTCATTGGCCTCTGGCAACGCGGAACGAGGGCTGGCGCGGTGGGGATTCACGCCCCGACTACCCCTGCTCTTCGTGACGGGAGGCGCTCGCGGCGCGAGCCCGCTGAACCGTCGCCTGGCGGCGATGTTGCCTGGCCTGTTGGAGCAGTGCCAGGTGCTCCATCAAACGGGGCCAGCCAGCGCGAACCCTGACGCGGCTGACGTGCGGCGACAACGAGATCTCTGGCCCGAGCACCTGCGGGATCGGTATCGTGTGGTCGAGTTCGTTCGAGACGAGCTTGCGGATACGTATGCCGCCGCGACGCTCGTCCTTGGTCGCGCCGGAGCGGGCACGGTGGCCGAGCTCGCGTTTCTCGGTAAACCGTCCGTGCTCGTCCCGTTACCAGGGGCGGGCGGGGACGAGCAAACGCGAAACGCCGCGTTGCTGGCGGACGCCGGAGCGGCGGTGGTCGTGCCGCAGAAGGAGGCAACACCCGAACACCTGCGGACGTTGATCCAAACGCTCGTCGGGGATTCGGCGCGATTGAACGAGATGGCAATGGGGGCGCGATCGATCGCTCAACCTGATGCCGCGGCTCGCCTGGCGGATGAACTGATCCTGCTGGCGGGTTGGAAAGCAGAGGGCTTAGACGTTGCGGATCCCGCCATCCGAAGCGTTTAGCCCACCACGGCTCCGATCGCCTCGCCAACCGTGGCAACCCGGATAACGTCGAGGCCCTCGGCGGCGACTGGGGAGCCGCGACCCCAAGATGAGGGGACGATCAGCCGCGTGAAGCCAAGCCGACCAGCTTCCAGCATCCGTCGGTCGAGTTGACTCACGGCGCGAAGCTCACCGGAGAGCCCGATTTCACCGACCGCAACGGTCGCCGGGTCGATCGGCAAATCTTTGAAACTCGAAGCGATCGCCAGGGCGACCGCTAGGTCGGAGGCCGGCTCGACGACCCTGAGCCCGCCGACGACATTGGCATAGATATCCTGAGCGCCAAGAGCCAAGCCGACCCGCTTCTGCAGGACGGCGGTCAGGAGTTGAACCCGGCTGGTATCCAATCCATTCGCGCTGCGGCGTGGCAACCCATAGCTGGTCGCGGTCGTGAGCGCTTGGACCTCCACCAAAATCGGTCGCGTCCCCTCCATAACGACCGCGACTGTGGAGCCGGGCGCGGCGCCGCTCCGCTCCTTGAGGAACGCTTCAGACGGATTTAGCACCTCGCGCAAGCCGGCGTCCGCCATCTCGAAGACGCCGACTTCATCGGTCGAGCCAAAGCGGTTCTTCACGGCGCGCAGGATTCGATACTGGTGATAGCGGTCCCCTTCGAGATAGAGGACGGCGTCGACCATATGCTCCAGGACACGGGGACCGGCGATCGTGCCTTCTTTGGTGACGTGTCCGACAATGAGGACCGGGATCTCGCGCGGCTTGGCCCACTGCATTAAGCGGGCTGTGCACTCTCGTACTTGGGACACACTGCCTGCCGCCGACGTTATCTCATCGACGAAAACCGTCTGAATGGAATCGACGATCAGCAGACTTGGTCGCTGCTGCTCGGCGGCGGACAGGATCTCGGTCAGGTCCGTTTCCGAGAGAACCCAGAGATCGGCGCTTGACAGGTTCAGGCGATCGGCGCGGAGTCGGATCTGCTGGGCAGACTCTTCCCCAGACACGTAGAGGACCGGCCCGATCACTCCCGCCAGGGCGGCGGCAGCCTGGAGGACGAGGGTCGACTTCCCGATCCCGGGATCACCGCCGATGAGGACGAGCGAGCCGGCGACCAGCCCACCGCCCAGGACCCGGTCTAGCTCCGCAATAGGGACGGCGATCCGGGCGGCCTGGGTTCCTCCGAGTGAGGTGAGAGGCTGCGCACGAGCGGCGGCCCGGGGACGCGCGACGATCGAGCTCGATCGTCGCTCCTCAATCGTTTCGACCATGGAGTTCCAGGCGCTGCAGGTAGGGCAGCGACCAAGGTACGCCGGGCTGACCGATCCACACTGCTGACAGACGAACGTCGTTTTTGGTTTTGCCACGCCAGTAGCCTTCACGCGATGGTGAGCGGTCGCCGGCCCATCTCTTTGGGTAAGCACGGCGAGGGGACGGTGCTGACCCGTCCCCTCGGCCTGCCGCCACAACCTATGCTTAGAGAGAAAGCCGGCTACAGCACGCCGGCGAGCTCTTCGGCTTCAACCGGAACCTGCTCAAGCTTGAGCAGATCGTCTTCGACGTCCACTCGAACGATCGAGCCAGCCTGATACCGGCTTTCCAGCAACCCTTCAGCGAGCGGGTCCTCTATCAGGTTTTGAATGATCCGGCGCAACGGCCTGGCCCCGTACGTGTGATCGTAGCCACGGGCGCCGAGCAGGTCCATCGCCGCCTCCGTCACCTCGAGCTTGAGGTCCTGCTCGGCCAACTGGGTGCGGACGCGAGCCAGCTCAAGATCGACAATCTCGCGAATCTGCTCCTGGGTCAGCGAGTGGAAGACAACGACCGCGTCGATCCGGTTGAGGAACTCCGGTCGGAAGGTCTGCTTCAATTGACTCATGACCTTGTCCCGCATCTTGTCGTACTCGCGCTGCTCGGCCTTGTCGGCGTCCTCTTTGAACGCGAAGCCGAGCGTGAGATCGCGGCTGATCTGCTCCGCGCCGACATTCGACGTCATGATGATGATGGTGTTGCGGAAATCGACCTTCCGTCCCTTCGCGTCGGCAAGGTTACCGTCCTCCATGATCTGAAGGAGCATGTTGAACGCCTCGGGGTGGGCCTTTTCGATCTCGTCGAGGAGGATGATCGAGTAGGATTTTCTCCGAACCGCCTCGGTGAGCTGGCCGCCCTCTTCATAGCCGACGTACCCCGGAGGGGCACCGACGAGCCGGCTGACCGAATGCCGCTCCATGAACTCGGACATGTCGATCTTGATCAGGTGGTCTTCGGCGCCAAACATGAATTCCGCTAACGTCTTCGCCAGTTCCGTCTTGCCAACTCCGGTCGGTCCCAAGAAAATGAAAGAGCCAATCGGTCGCTTCGGGTTCTTAATTCCGGCTCGAGCCCGGCGCACCGCCTTGGCGAGGGTACTGATCGCTTCGTCCTGCCCGATGATCCTCTGGTGGAGCGCGTCTTCCATGTGGAGCAACCGCTCGGACTCTTCGCCCGCGATGCGAACGAGGGGAATACCGGTCCACATCGCGACGACCTGAGCCACGTCCTCTTCGGTAACGTAGATCTCATCCTCAGCCTGGGTATCGCGAAGTTCCTGTTCCTGCGAGTCGATCCGGTCGCGGAGCTTTCGTTCGCGGTCGCGCAGCTCAGCCGCGAGCTCGAATTCCTGGCTATTGACCGCCGCCTCTAGCTCGCGTTGGAGTGAGCTGAGCCCGGCCAGCGCCTCCTTAAGACTTGGAGGGGCGGCGGAGCGATACATGCGAACGCGGGACGCCGCCTCGTCGATGAGGTCGATCGCCTTATCGGGCATAAATCGATCGGTGACATAGCGTGCCGCAAGGTTGGCCGCCGCGTTCAGCGCGTCATCACTGATTTTGAGCTTGTGATGATCCTCATAGAGCTGGCGCACGCCGGTCAAGATCGCGATGGTATCTTCGACGTTCGGCTCCTCAACCTGCACCGGCTGGAAGCGTCGCTCCAGGGCGGCGTCGCGCTCGATGTACTTGCGATATTCGTCAAGCGTGGTCGCGCCGATCGTCTGTAGCTCACCCCGAGAGAGGGCGGGCTTGAGAATATTGGCCGCGTCGACGGCGCCTTCGGCGGCGCCGGCGCCAACGAGCGTGTGCAGTTCGTCGATGAAGAGAATGCTGCCGGTCTCCTTCACCTCGCCGACGATCTTTTTGAGGCGTTCCTCGAACTCGCCACGATACTTGGTGCCGGCGACGAGGGCTCCGATGTCGAGAGCGACGAGCCGCTTATTCTGCAGCTGGTCGGGAACATCGCCGGAGACGATACGTTGGGCCAGGCCCTCAACGATGGCGGTCTTGCCGACGCCCGGCTCGCCGATCAGCGCGGGGTTGTTTTTGGTCCGGCGCGACAGGATTTGCATCACGCGATCGATCTCCATCGACCGGCCGATGAGGGGACCGAGCTTGTGGTTCCGAGCGGCCTCAGTCAGGTCGACGCCAAGCGCGTCCATGTACGGCGTCTTCGTCTGCTGCTTGCTTTGGCTATAGGTGGAGCTCTGGCTGACGACCTGCATCACCTGGGCGCGGACCTTCTCGAGGTTGACGCCGAGGCTTTCAAGCACTCCGGCGGCGATCCCCTCACCCTCCCGCACCAGGCCGAGCAGCAGATGCTCGGTGCCGATGTAGGGGTGATTGAGCCGGCGGGCCTCGTCGACGGCGAGCTCGATTACCTTCTTGGCGCGGGGCGTCAGGCCAATCTCGCCCATGATCATGGTTTCGCCGCGGCCGATGATGAACTCAACGGCGGAGCGAACCTTGGGCAGCTGGACACCCATGTTGCTGAGAACGCGGGCCGCGACCCCGTCCCCTTCGCGAACCAGCCCGAGCAACAGGTGCTCGGTACCGATGTAGTTATGGTTGAAACGCTGCGCTTCTTCCTGAGCCAGCGTCAGAACCTTGCGCGCGCGCTCAGTGAATTTATCGAACTTGTCCGCCATCCCACGTTCTCCCGGCGCCCTGGGGTACTGGCCAAGCGGCCACCCCTGCACCCTTTCTTTCTACGATAGAGATACGAAAAAGGCGAGCCGGTGGACGCACCGCCGGTCGCGCTCGCGTCACCCATTTGCCCGTCTGCGTCGTAGGGGCAACATCGGCAGACGCATAGTCGCGCCTGCCGATGTCGCTCGTTCGTCGATTATCGAACGGATGCACGCCCGAGCACACAGGCCCAGGCCGTGTCCGCTTAGCTGGCAGCGTCGGTATCATCACCCTCATCGGCCGCCGTCCGATCGGAACTATCGGCTTGTTCTGCCGCCGGCGCCTTATTGTCGCTCTCAGCCCCGGTCTCGCCCGACTCCTCATCTGACCGGACCGCCTCGATGACGTCGCCGACGACGTCCGCCACCTTCGCGGTGACAACCTCGGCGACGCTTCCTATCCGCTCCGCGATGGTCGAGCCCACCGAGGCGATACCGGCTCCCTCTACACCAGCGGCCTCAGTTTCGGCGGCAGGCGGGGTGTCGGCCACGGCGGGCTCAGTAGAAGCGGCGACCGTTGTTTCGGCGTTGCCGGCTGTTTCGATCGGCGGGGCGGCCGTGGCCGCGGCAGCCCCGACGGCCGGCGACGAGCTGTCGCCCCCGGCATCTGGCTCTTGCTCCGCGTCGACGACAAGTTCAGCCGGGGCACCGGCCATCGCAAAGGCCATCGCCATCGCGGAGAGTGGCTCACCGTCAATGTCGGCCGGCAGCTCGACGGCAGGACGCGGTTGCGGCGTTGATCGGGGTCGTGGCTGCGGCCGGGGCGCCGTAGACGCAGCGTCAACCTGCACCTCAGCGGGCTCGGACTCACCGACCGACGGCGCGGGTTCCGCTTCCGCGGTGGGCGCCGACGAAGCGGTCGCCTCGCTTGCGGACGCTTCCGGCGGTCCTGACTCCTCGGACGAGGATGCGTCCCTCCGGTCGAGCACGGCCCCGACGTCGATCCCCTCCGCCTCCAATGAAGCGCGGATGCGTTGCATCAACTCATCGCGCTCTTCAAGCGCGTTGGGCCCAAAGACTTCGATCAATTCGCTGTCCGGGGTGTCGAGGGCCCGGCGGAGACTCAGCCCCATCCGGCGCCGCTGGGGATCGATGCGGATGATCCGAAGCAGCAGGTCTTGCCCTTCAGATACGACCTGCTTCGGATGCGTGACACGATCATCAGCCAACTCGGAGACGTGGATCAAGCCTTCGATGCCATCCTCAATTCTCGCGAAGGCTCCAAAGTTCGCGAGCTGAGTGACGGTCCCTCGGACGAGTTGCCCGACCTCATAGTTCGCCGCCACCCGGCTCCAGGGCTCAGCCTGAGTGCGCTTGATCGAAAGCGCAATTTTCTTTTCCTGGGAATTGATCCCCAAGACGTAGACGTCGACTTCCTGACCGATGCGGAGGACTTCGCTTGGATGCCGCACGCGGCTCCAGGACAACTCGGACAAGTGGACGAGTCCGTCGGCCCCGCCAATGTCGACGAAGGCGCCGAAGTCACAGATGGATGAGACCCGCCCCTTGCGGACCTCGCCCTCCTTGAGCTCCTCGATCAAGCGCTCCTTCATCACGTCGCGCCGCTCTTGGACGGCTTGGCGCTCCGAGAGGATCAGGCGATTCCGATGCCGGTTGATCTCGATCACTTTGAGCGGGAGACTCGTGCCAATCAGACGCGACATGTCCGCCTGCTTGCTGGCCTCGTCACCGCCACGGATCTCCGTCACCTGCGAGGCGGGGACGAAGCCCCGGACTCCGTCGAGGTTCACGAGCAGACCGCCCTTGTTGTAGTTCGTGACCTCGGCCTCGATAACGTCGTTCGCCTCGAAGATTTCCTGAAGGCGTCGCCAGCTCTTTTCCTGCCGCGCGCGATCGATGCTGACGACCGCGTGGCCCTCCTGGTTCTCGGGTTGGACCACAAAGACGAGCACGGTATCACCGACGGCGAGAGCCTGCTTCTCTTCCTGAGACAAGCTGGAGTATTCCCGCGAAGGAACGACTCCCTCCGACTTCGAGCCGATGTCGACAAGGAGTTCCTCCCGATCGACATACATGATGACGCCGTCCATGACGTCGCCATATTTGAGGCTCTTATAGTCGTGGCTCGGATCACTCAGGAATTGCTCCATGAGCGAAGCGGCGTCAACATCCCCCCCACCATTTTGGTCAGATGGCGCCGGGGGCGTCTCAGCAACGGGTGCGTCCGGAGCGACGTCGGCGTCGCCTCGAAGGGCGACGGCAGTCGCCGTGTCCCCACCCGCGGTCAAATCGATCTGCTCGCTCACGTCGGTACCGTCCATACACCTTCCTAAACCGGTGGAAACGCGGGACGCCTTCCATCGACGCGGGGCACGCGTTGACGCCTACCCAGTCTGGAAAGCTGTGGCTGGCAGTATAGACGGGGCTGGGAAGGCACGCAACCAGCAGGATTTGTAGAGCGTGGCTCACGACCCGCGCGGGCGGTTGGTCGTCGACTCTCGGGACGCGGACGCTAGAGCACGGACGCGGGCAGGGACGAGTACCGTTCCGGCGCGAGGGTCCGCACGGAGTTGCCGAGAGCCGCCAGCGCCGCCCGAAGCTCGGGCTCGTGGGCCCACCCCATGTGACCGATGCGAACGATCGCATCGGTGAGGTGCGCTTGCCCTCCCTGGGCCTCCACGTTGTGATCGCGACGGAGGACGTCGAGCAGTTCACGGCTGGAGACACCGGGAGGGGGACGGAATGCGGTCAGGGTGTCGGAGGCACAGGCGGGATCGGCGAAGAGCTCCAGATCGAGCGCGCGGATGCCGTCGCGTGTCAGGTCTCCGAGCGCGTGATGACGAGCCCAGACCTGCTCGATGCCCTCGCTCAGAATCATTTCCAGCGCGGCGTGGTAGGCATAGAGCAGCGTCAGCGGCGGCGTCGTCGGGGTCATCCCCTGACTGGCGCTCTGGCGGGCGGCGCCGATGTCCCAAAAGAAGCGCGGGAAGCGAGACTGGCCGTAGGCCTCCCAGGACCGCTCGCCGACCGCGGTAATCATCAATCCCGGCGGGCACATCCAGGCTTTCTGGGAACCCGAGAGAACGAAGTCGAGACCCCAGGCGTCGGTCTCCAAGGGAATCGCGCCGGCGGAGCTGACAGCATCGACAACAACCAGCGCCCCGTGCTCGCGGACAAGGCGAGCAAGAGCCGGTAATGGATTCGTGATGCCAGTCGACGTCTCGTTGTGGGTCAGGAAGACCGCCTTGACGTCCGGGTGGAGTTGCAACGCTTCGGCGAGGTCGGGTGGGTCGATCGCCTGGCCCCAGGGAACGTCGAGGCGCCGGACGTCGAGTCCGAAGGCGGTTCCAACTCGGGCGAAGCGATCACCGAAGTCGCCGCAGACAGTGGCGAGGACGGGATCGCCCGGCGAGAGGAGATTGACGATCGCGGCTTCCCAGCCAGCCGAGCCGGTGCCGGGCCAAACGAGAACGTCGCCTTCCGTGCGATGGACTTCGCGGGACAGGCGAAGAAGGTCGCGAAAGAGGGATTTGAACGCCGGACCCCGGTGCGGGATCATCTCACGCTGCATCGCGGCGAGGACCGGCGGAGGCAGCGGGGTCGGTCCGGGTAGACGGAAATTGATCGACATACCGATGCCTCTCCGCGAAGAGTCGTGACGCCGCGAAGGCCGGCGTAGGGACGGATCGGCGGTGTCCCTCCACTGCCGGAGTGGCGCACCGCCAACTTCAGCGAGTATAGGACACCGCAAGGGCGGCGGTGACCGCCGCCTCCCGTCCAGCGAGCGACGGCGGAAACGCCCCAGCTAATGCTAGAATCCGCGGGTCAAGCGGCTTGGAAGGTGGCCACTGTAGCGGCACCACCACCCCAGCCCTGGTGGACAGCACGAGACGGAGAGGAGAGCGGCGCGAGGGCCCGGCCGGCCCCGATCAGACCGACCATGGACGTCACGCTCTCGTCACGCGCCCGTGCCATCATCGCCTGGGTGGCAGTTGCCATCGGCGTCTTTGTCCTGTTCGAAGCCGCCCACGCGCTGACACCGTTCGCCTGGGCCTTCATCACCGCCTATGTCCTCCACCCGCTCGTCACGTCGATTCAGCGGCGGACCCGGCTGCCAAAGCAGCTGATTACCGTCTGGCTCTACGTGCTGATCGCGTTGATTCTGATCATCATCTTGATCAACCTCACTCCACCAGTCTTGCAACAGCTTCAGGACCTCCAACAGCAGACGATTCCCGCGGTGATCACTGATATTGACAATTGGTTCAACCAGCGCAAGCTCCAGGACCAGCGCCTGGCGGGAATCGATACGGATTTCATTGAAGCCCGTTTAAACGTGCTCGGCAAACAGCTCGCGGACGTGTTGGGGACCGAGGCGCTGCCGCTCCTCCTCTCAACGTTCACCTTCGCGATCCAATCCTTGATTTACCTGATCTCGTCGTTCTATTTGCTGGTCTATGGTGACCGGTTCGTGTTGGCCGTGCGCGATCTGCTCGGGCGTCAATACCGGCGGGAGTTCGACCGGGTCATCGTCGAGATCAACACCACGCTCGGCGCCTACATCCGGGGCCAGCTGATTCTCGTGATCATTATGTCCACAGCTTCTTATGCCGCGTTGCGCGTGCTCGACGTCGACTACGCGTTGTCGGTGGCGATCGCGACGGGGTTTCTGGAACTGATCCCGCTGATCGGTCCCTGGGGCGCGGGGGCGATCGCGGTCAGTATCGCGTTGCTGCAGGACACCGCTCCCTTCGGGTGGTCGAATCCGACGCTAGCCCTCGCGGTCGGGCTGACCTATTTCGCGCTTCGTCAGATGGAAGATAGTTTTGTCATCCCGCTGGTGATCGGCCGCATCGTCCATCTGCACCCACTGCTCGTCATCTTCGTCCTCGTGATTGGCACGACGCTGGGCGGCGTGCTCGGGCTGATTCTGGCGGTCCCCGTGGCGGCGGTGCTGAAGATTTTGATCTCGTTTTTTTACGGCAAGCTGACGACGCGGGAGACGCGGCAGATCGAGCTGGTGCAGGGCCCCGGCGACCTGTTGAGGCTCGTTGACCGTTTCGAGGAGCTGACCAACGCGACGGTGGTGCTCTTGATCGAGCCAGACGCGCTGCAGTGGAGCGATCTGCCGCTGGTCCAGCGAACCGCCGAGGCGGCGCTGGACCACGCCGTCTCGCTCTCGGCGGTGACGCCGGACGGCGTTGCGGGGACCCTGGCGACCGCCGCCGGCATCGGAACCGCAACCATCCCGAGCACGCGGCCGGTCGGGGCCGAGCCCGCGCTGGCGGGTCGCTCAGTAGGGCGTTCGTCCTGCGCCGCGAGCGTCCCGCGCTGGCGTGCGGGCCGGGCACTCGACCGGCGTCATGTCACTGTCAGGAGATGGCGAGGGTCGTCGAACAGGACTAGCTCCGGGTCGATGCGCGTCGTCGTGACCCGGATCAGGCCGATACCGAAATAGGGCTGCCAGCGCCGGTCGGTGGCCGACCCGGGGTTGAAGAGGATCGTGTCGTTCTCCAGATCGATCCGCGGGATGTGACTATGCCCATAGACGATGCAGTCGACCCGGCCCGCGTAGCGCCGCGCCGCGGTGCGTGCTGTGCGGTCGCCGTCTCCGTGCAATAGAACGAAGGTGTGAGCGCCAATGCGAAAGGGGCGAACAGCGGGGAGCGTGTCCTGAAGCTCGGACTCTTCGTTATTCCCGCGGACCGCCAGCGTGGGAGCGATACGTTCCAAGGTTCGTAAAACGGACGCGGTATTGATGTCGCCTGCGTGAAGGATGAGTCCGACCTCAAATCGGACGAAGAGGTCGAGGACGTCGGCTGCGAGCCTACGGGCACCGTGAGCGTAGACGTGGGTGTCGGCGATCACCCCAATCGTGAGCGGTGGATCGAAGGCAAGCGAACCGGCCGCTGCCTTGTTACGCGAAGACGTCAATGCCCGCCTCACGGAGGGTGCGTCTCACCTCCGACGCGTCGGCCTCCGTCAAGGGGCGGAGCGGTAGCCTCGGTGAGCCGCCAACGAGCCCGACCGCGTCGAGAGCCACTTTCAAGCCGGGTATGCCGAAGCGCGAAGTGACGGCGGCGTTTGGCGCAAGCAGGCGCAACTGCAAGTCGCGAGCGGCGTCATGGTCCCCGGCCAGAAAACAGCGCTCGATCTCCTTACAGGCGGCGGGCGCGACGTTTGCCAGCGCCAGAATGCCTCCCGTCGCGCCGAGGCAGAGGGCCGGATAGAGGAAGCTCGCCGAGCCGGCAAGGACAGCGAAACCGGCGCCCGCGGAGGCGATCATTTCGCCGACTTTCGGGGCGTTCCCCCCGGAGTCTTTGATCGCGACGATATTTTGATGGGTGGAGAGCTCCGCGACGAGCGGCGGGGCGAGATCGACGCCTGTGTAGGCCGCCATCACGTAGATGATGATCGGGACGGGCGAGGCGTCGGCCACCGCTCGGTAATGAGCGAGATACGCTTCCCGGTCATAGCGCGGCGTGTAGTAGTGCGGCGTCACGATCAAGGCATAGTCGATCCCCAGGTCCGCCGCCTGGCGCGTTAAGGCGATGGTGCCCCGCGTCGACTCCAGCCCAGTGCCCGCCATCACGATCTTGTGACCGGCGATCGCCTCAACGCCCGCTTCGATCAGCCGCAGCTTTTCGCGTTCGTCGAGAAGGGTGTATTCCCCGTTCGATCCCATGATGACGACGCCATCTAACGGTGAGGCTGCATAGCGCGTCATGCTGGCCCGATACCCGTCCAGGTCGAGCGCGCCGTCGGCATCGAACGTTGTCGCGACGGGCGCGAATACGCCGCGAGGCACTGGTGAACGTTCCATCGTTTCCTCCATCGTTCGCTGGACGACGCCTTCCTTACCGCTCATCGATGACCGAGTAGATGATTCCGCTGGCGATGCTGGCAATGATGGCCCCAAACAGCGTGCCCCACAGCGTGACGGTCATGCCCGGCGTGAGCCAAGCCGCGATGCCAAAGAGAGCGGCGTTAAGGAGGAGGGCCGAGAGTCCGAAGGTGAGGCAGGTCAACGGCAAGGTCAGGATTTTCAACAACGGCTTGACGGTGGCATTGATCAATCCGAGGACGATGGCGAAACCGAAGACGGCGGCCAGGCTGTGATAAGCAACGAGGCGTTGCTCCGAAATGGATGCCACGGTCAGCGCGGCGGCCGCGTTCGCGAGCACGTATGCCACGAGTCGGGTGATCACTGGGGAGTCGTCTCCGCCGTTTCGACTCGCGTCAGAACGGAGAACCCCGCGAATTCGTGGACGGCGGTCTCGCCGGTCGTCCCATCTGGCGGGCGGCCGGCAGCCACCGCGAGGAGCGCGTCCCGCATGCGAGGCAGCAGGGCTGGTTCCATCGGACTCTCGTCATGCGCGGGATAGATGGTCTTGAGGGAAGGTGCGAGGTCCGCGAGCGTCATCATCGTCGTGACGTAGTCGGTGAGGTCGGAATGGGGAAGCTGAGCGTAGAGGGCGCCTGGGTAGGCAGCATCGGTGCTAAACAGGACGCCGTTGTCCGCGTCGACCAGGGCGATGAGCCCGGGGCAGTGACCTGGGGTGTGTAGCACCTCGAAGACGCGGCCGCCAAGGTCAAAGCGTTCGCCTCCGCTCAGGGTCGCGGTCGGTTCCGTTGGAGGAAACGACGCGGTTTCGAGATCGAACGCTGCGGGGAACGTTCCGGAAAGTCGCTCCGGAGCAAGATAGCGACGCAGCCGCTGGTTTGAAATGCCGAGGCGGAGATCATGCGCCTCATCTTCATGGACGAGAATCTCTGTTGTCCCCGCGAACCCAGCCGTGCCGCCGAAGTGATCCCAGTGGGCGTGGCTGTTGACCACGGTCAGCGGGAGGTTGGTCAGACCTGAGACGAGCGACCGCATGTCGCCGACCCCCATCCCGGTATCGAGCAGAATGGCACGATCCCGGCCCTCAATCAGGTATGACTTGACCCGCTCTTCGTGGAGCGGCTCTTCGATCGTAAAAATGCCCGGCTCCGGGTGGGTCACCCGAAACCAGCCCTGGACCAAAGATTCCGTGGCGATCACCCCGTTCCCTTCCCCGGCCGAGGACGCTCTCTCCGTCCAGAATGCCGCCCGGACGACGTTGACGATCCCGGATTATAGGTCGCGTGGACGTCGACGGCGGCTCATGATCGAGCCAGACCGGCGGCGGGTCTCCGCCCTGGCTCGCCATGCTATCCTTTGTACAGTTACGGTCAAGCGCCGTAGCGGCTCACCCCCCGTAGCCAAAGGACGTGGCGAGTGAGCCGGCGGTGACGCGAGGCAAGCATGGACACCCCGGTCAGCGTCGGCTGTCCGGTCGCCCGGACGGCCGAAATCATCGGCAACAAGTGGACGCCGTTGATCGTGCGCGATCTAGCGCGGGAGCGGCGACGATTCAGCGAGCTCGAGAGGTCGTTGGTGGGAATTAGCCCGAAAACCTTGTCCGAGCGCCTAAAACGACTCGAAGAGGCGGGGGTTGTGGCCCGCGACTGCTTCGCCGAGGTACCGCCGCGCGTGGAGTATTCGCTGACACCGAAGGGCTTCGCGCTGCTGCCGGTGATCGAGAGCATGCGAGCGTTCGGGGCGGCGTGGCTCCCGGTCGAGAGCTGCGGGCCGGATGAAGCGCTGACGTTACGCTCACCGCATCCGAAACAGATGGTTGGCGTTCGATAGAGGCGAATGCTTCCGTTCTCGTCCGACATGGCCGGCGTTCGCGGGCAGGCGGTCTAACTCCTGGCGGACCGTCCACGCCGGGTGCAGCCTTCGATCTCAGCCGCCGTCCGCGCCCGTCGCTCTTCCCCATCATCTGACGGCTAGGTGAACAGGGCGTCGTCGCTCCGCCCCGTTTGAGGGTGAGGATGGCCGGCAATGCCAGCATCCCGCACGGCCGGGCTGCTTATAATGCCCGTACAATCGCTCGCGGTAGTCGACAGCTTTGTCTGAAAGGGAGCAAACGGTTGAGTGCGCCGGTGGTAACCGAGCGAACGGCGGGTGCCGTTCCCCGCATGGACTCGACGGTCTCCGGAGAGCGACGGCAGCGCGTCTTCTCCGGCATCCAGCCGTCGGGCAACTTCCACATCGGCAACTACCTCGGAGCGATCCGGAACTGGGTAACGCAGCAGGCGCTCTACGAAAACATGTTTTGCATCGTCGATCTGCACGCGCTTTCGCTACCGACAACACCGGACGCGCTGCGGCGGAACACGCAGAGTCTGGCCAATATTCTGTTAGCCTCAGGACTCGATCCCCAGCAGTCGATTATCTTCATCCAATCGGATGTCCGGGAGCACGCCGAGCTGTGCTGGCTCCTCAACTCCGTCACCCAATTCGGTGAGCTGCGGCGGATGACCCAGTTCAAAGACAAAGGGGGCGGACAGGACGAAGGCGTGTCTGCGGCGCTCTTTGTCTACCCCGTTCTCCAAGCCGCCGATATTCTTCTCTACGATACGGATCTGGTGCCGGTCGGAGAAGATCAAAAGCAACATATTGAGCTGACGCGCGATGCCGCATCACGCTTCAACGCGCGATATGGAACGACGTTTGTGCTGCCGAAACCGGATATCAAGCCCGAGGGTGCGCGCATCATGGCGCTCGATGACCCGACGGTCAAGATGAGCAAAAGCGCCGCCAGCCCGAACAACTACATCGCCCTGTCCGACGACGCAGATACGATTCGCCGCAAGGTCCGGCGAGCGGTCACCGACTCCGGCAGTGACGTCACGGCCGGCCCTGACAAGCCGGCGTTAACCAACTTGCTGACGATCTTTGGTCTATTCACCAGCCAAAGCATTTCGTCGGTGGAGGAACAGTACGCTGGTAAAGGGTATGGCGCGTTCAAGACCGATCTCGCCGAGGTCGTGGTCGACGCGCTCAGCCCGATTCAACAACGGCTCGCTGAGCTTGAAGCCAATCCGACCGCTGCCCGCGACGTGCTAACAGCCGGCGCCGATCGCGCCCGCGAGCAAGCGTCGGCGAAAATGGCGCACGTTCGAGAGCGGATGGGCCTCGGTCTCTAGCGCGGTGGAGCGCAGTAGCAGGTCAGCGACGCGGCGACGATCTCGTCGATCGTTTCTCCCGACGGAAGAGTCGTCCGCGTCTGATACGGGCCGGCGGCGGTCTCGCTAGGGCGACGGTTCTCTCAGCTATATCGAGGAGCAAGACGTGATGGCCACGGAGTCAAGCGGTCGTGCATCGAATCCCCTGCGATTCGAGGAGATGACCCGAACCGAGCGGGTAATGGCGGCGGTGAATGGCGAGCCCGTCGACCGCGTACCCGTCTGTTTCTGGCATCACTTCCAGCCAGCCGGGTCGGGGCGGGCACTGGCCGAGGCAACGCTCCGGTTCTTTGACGAAACGTTCGATCTCGACATCGCCAAACTGATGCCGGACTTGCCCTATCCCTTCCCGCACCACGCGGTCCAGACGGTCGACGACTGGCGGTTGATCGAGCCGATCGATCGCGAGCGCTCGCGCTTCTATACGCAGCGGAACGAGGCCGTCCAGGCGCTGCGAGACGAGCTTGGCTACGACACGCCGATCATTGTCACGTTGTTCAGCCCTCTGGCGGAAGCGATGTACGCCGCGTCCGACCGCGGACGTTTTCTCGCCCATTGCCAAGAAGCGCCAACCGTCGTCCATGAAGCGCTCAGCACGATCGCCGAAAACCTGCGGGCACACATTCGCGAGGTGATCGATGCCGGCGCGGACGGTGTCTTCTTCGCGCTCCAAGGCTGCTCAACAGAGATCATGCCGGAGACTCAATATCGCGAGTTCGGCCGCCCGTACGATCTCATCGCGCTCCAAGGAGCGGTCAACGGCTGGCTCAACGTGCTCCACGTCCATGGGGAGCGAAATCTCATGTTCGACCAGGTGCTTGACTACCCGGTCCAGGTATTGAGCTGGTCGGACCGCCTAGCTGGACCCAGCCTGCGCGAAGCGCGGGTAACCACGAGCAAGTGCTTGATGGGAGGCTGGCACGAGTTCGGCGCGCTCTCGAACGGCCCGGAGGATCAGATTCTGGCCGAGACGCGGGACGCGATCGCGCAGACGGGTGGACGGAAGTTCATCCTCGCGAACGGCTGCTCTGTTCCGGATGAAACCGACGAGCGCTGGTTGCTCGCGGCCCGTGAGATTGTTGACCAGCTCGAGGTCTCGTAGCGCCGGTGAGCTGGGGGGCGCCCGTCGCTGACGTCGGACACTGGCCCTATCCCGCCGCGCCTCGTTCTCCACGGGCCGGCGTCAGACGCTGATGAGCGCTGGGCATGTCCTAGCTAGCATTTGATGGTGTTGTCGACATCACCCCCGAAGTCAGTCGTCCAGTACCAGCCGAATTCGGAATGCCCGTCGTAGGCGCGGCCGATGCCGATGACCTTGTAGCTCTTGTCCAACATGTTTCGCCGGTGCTCCGCGCTGTGCTGCCACTGTTTGAACGTCTTGCCGACGGACTCGTAGCCGGCCGCGATGTTCTCGCCGATAGGACTTCCCTTATAGCCGAAGTTTCGGATGTTCTCCTCCCAGGACGTCCCACCCTTCAGGTCGTGGCTGAAGTAGTTCTTTTCGGCCATGTCCTTGCTGTGGTACTCGGACGATGCGCCTAGGTCCCTCGACAGCAGCAACGATTTCTCGTTGTGGCTCTTGCGATAGGCGTTGATCTTCCGAAGCATGTCGCACTCGGCGTTGTCCGGGTTGTAGCCGGCGGCGCTGACGTTGGCGTCGCTTGTCTGCGCGTACGCGGTGGAAACCGCAGCGGGCATCGTGAGCAGGCTCACCGCCAGCACAATCGCCCCGAGAAACGCGCGGAGTTCTCTCGTCGGATGACTCATTCGACAGCCCCTCCCTTGCTTCAGGCGCCGGTTTCCTCGCGCGGACAACCGGACCACGTGACGGTCGCGCACCCAGCCCGCGCGCGTACAGACCGTCCGTACGAACGAGACGATAGTCCGGTCGAGCACGGTTTGTCCAGGATGAACCAGACGGTAGGGAGTGTTTCTTAGCTGGCCACCGCCGGCTGGCCCTCGCCGGCGGCCGCCTTCTCTCGCTTCTCCATGATGTTGGTGGAGTGACCAGCGTCAAGACGGGCTTTTGGGTCATAGAAGGTGACAGCGTGATTCACCGCGGTCACCGCCTCCGCCGCGCCGGTCGCGATCAATTTGAATTTCGCGGGGTAGGCCGCAATGTCGCCGGCGGCGAAAATGCCCTCGATGTTGGTTGCCATCGTGATCTTGTCGACGACCACTTGGTTGCGCTGCAACTCCAGCCCCCACGTCTTCAGCGGCCCGAGGTCGGCAACGAAGCCAATCGCGACGATAAGCTCCTGTGCCGGCGCCGTCTGTTCCGCCTTCGCCGCGTCGACATACGAAACGGCCCGCAACCGCCCGTCGTCGCCAGCGTGAAGAGCGGACACTTCGTACCCTGGGTATCGAAGGTCGACGGAGGAGGACTCCAACTCTCGGACGGTGGCTTCGTGGGCGCGGAACTTTGAGCGGTGAATCAAGGTGACATGGCGAGCGACGGGTTCCAGCGTGACCGCCCAGTCGACCGCCGAATCGCCGCCACCGACGATGACGACGTCCTTATCCCGGAAGTCCTCGACCCGTTTCGCGAAGTAATGGACCCCTCGACCCTCCAGCTCGCGAATGCCGGGAACGTCGAGCCGCTTTGGCTCGAAGGCGCCGACACCGGCGCAGATAACGACGCTCCGGCTCCAACGCTCGCCGCGGCTAGTCGCTAGCCGGAGAAGACCGTCGGCGGTACGCTCCAGATCGCGAACCTGCTCGTTAAGCCGAATGGTCGGCTCGCCGCGACGAGCCTGGAGATCGCATTGCTCGACGAAATCCTTGGCCAGAATCCGGGGAAAGCCGATCACATCGTAGATAAACTTCTCCGGATAAATTGCGGTCAGGGCGCCGCCCGGCTCCTCCAGTGCGTCGATCACCTGGGTCCGAGCGCCGCGGAGGCCGGCGTAGAACGCGGCAAATTGACCGGTCGGTCCGCATCCGATGATCGTGATGTCATAGACGTCGCGGGCATCGTCGATTGAGGGGGTATGGCCGTTAGAGGACACGGCGGTCTGCTCGCTCACGGCCAAATCACTCCTCGTTCGCTCATCCCGCCACCCGGCCACAGGGCGCGGCGGGCTATCTCAGTCGCTCGCCACTGGCTGCATTTTAGCATCGGCGTCGAACCGCCTCCTCGCCGCCCGACCGCGTATTGTGCGCTCGGTCCAAGGGATCATCACCGAGATTCAGGCGCGAACGAGGGTTTCGTCCAGCACACGCGGCACATTGCCCGGTAAGCACGGCACCCGTACAATGCCGGTCGGTTTCGTTTTCGAGCGCGGATCGCTCGATCGTCGCAGGAGTTTTCTCCATGGTGCAGGTTGCCCGCCCGACATCGCCCGCGAACCTCGCCGCACTTCTCTCTCGGCGGGCGGTCGATCTGCCGACGGCGCCACGGCTCGACAATACGGACGACGCGGCGAGCCGGATCTCCTTCGTCTATGGATTTCCCGATCCCGGATCGCTGCCCGCCGATGAAGTTGCGGAAGCGACGACGCGGGCGCTGCAGCGCAACGGTCAATGGGCCTTGCAGTATGGCGATACCGCAGGATATCGCGGGTTGATCGACGTGTTGCGAACCAAACTGAAGCGGGATCAGGGCATCATCGCCGAGCGCGCCAACGTGCTGATCACGGCGGGAGGCTCGCAGGCGCTGCAACTTGTGTTGGACGCCTTCATTGATTGGGGCGACACCGTCATCACCGAGGCGCCAACTTGGCTCGGCGCGATTCAAGCGTTCAAGAATGTTGGCGCCACCGTCGTCAGCATACCCGTTGACGACCAGGGGACCGACACGGCGGCGCTCGCCCGCGAGCTCGCGCGCCTCCGAGCCGCAGGGATTCAGCCGAAGCTGATCTATGTCATCTCGAACTTTCAGAACCCGAGCGGCATTTCCACCACGGTCGCACGCCGGCAGCGACTGATTGAATTGGCCCGCGACTACGGCACCATGATTCTGGAAGATGACGCGTACTTCGACCTCCGCTACGCCGGCCAATCGCTGCCACCGATTTACACGCTCGACGAGAGCGGCTCGACGATGTACCTAGGGACGTTCTCGAAGACGATGGGCGCGGGCATGAGACTCGGCTGGTTGATCGCGGCGCCAGCGATCATCACGCGGCTGACGGCATTGAAGATTGACGGCGGGACCAACGTGTTCGGCGCCCATGTCGCGGCTGAGTGGCTGCCAGATCACCTTGAAGGGCACGTCGAAGAGCTGCGGGAGATCTACCGTCGTCGGCGTGATCTGATGTTGACCGCGCTCGAGCGGCACATGCCCGAGGGAACCACCTGGACGCGGCCGGAAGGTGGGTTCTTCATTTGGGTCACGTTGCCTGATGGCGTCGACACCGATCGGATGTTGCCGCAGGCGTGTGAGCGCGGGGTGGAGTTTCTCCCGGGGACCACCTGTTATGCCGACGAGCGGGGCCGCAACCAGCTCCGGTTGTCATTCTCCTTCGCCGCCGACGAGCAGATCGATCCGGGGATTCGGATCATCGGCGAGATTGCGCACGGCGAGTTGATGGAGGCGGGAAACGCCCGGGGATAGCGAAGGCCAATAAGCTGGTCAGGCGGCGCGTCAAAGCCTATCCGCCGCCCTGCTTCTTGTCGCCCTCCTTCCCTTTGCCTTGTCCCGAACCACTGCCGCTTTTCTCAGTTTTGGCGGAAGGAGCCGGCTTTGGCGCCGGGGCGGGTTGCGGCTTCCCCTTGTCGTCGAGACGGACGCTCTCGAGCCGGACCGAGTCGGCGGGCGTGTCTCCCATGGCCGCTGCTGTCTCGTCGGCGGGAGCGAGGGTGGCATCGCTGAGGAGCATGTATGGCGGCGCATTAACGTTGGTCCCTGGCGCCAAGCTCGACACCTCAATGTCGTTGTTTCCCGCCTGAAAAACGTCGGCCGGGATGATGACCTGAATCTGGCCCCACGGCGCGTTCTCGCCATGCTGACCATGCAGCTTGGGATCCCAGTTCGGGAAGGAGGCCTCGACCCGGCCGAAGGGAACCCGGTTGACCTGGATCTCAAACGGGAATGGCGCGCCCGATTCGTCTCCCAAGCCCGTCACTGTCAAGGCCAGCCGGCCGCTCGGCGCGCTTGGCAGCTCGAAGTGAAGCGTTGCGCTCGGGTAGGCGCTCTGCTGCCCATAGATCGCGACCCACGGCCGGCCGAACCATTCCGGGTCGCCGTTAAATGCCCCCCGCCAATCCCGAGCGGTGAAGGTGAGGAACGTTCCACCGGCGTCAGGAGATGGCGTGTCCGTCTCTCGATCGACGCTGACTGGCGCGGGGGTTGGGTCCGGCTCGGAGTTGGGCAAGAGACCGCCGACGACGCCCCCAGAATCAGGGACGACAGGCTCAGGCGGCGCCGAGGTCGGCGCTACAGTCGGCGGCTCCGGTGCAAACGTCGCAGTCGGGTTGGGGGTGGACGTGGCCGTCGGCGGGGCCACGGTCGGCTCGGGCGTCGGCGTTTCGGTCGGGACGGACGTCGCGATAGGGGCCACGGTCGGCGCCGGGCTCGGCAATGCGGTCGCCGTCGACACGGCGGGCGCAATGGCTCGCAGAGACGTTCGAGTGGGAGCGGCCTTCGTCGGGGGGGCGCTGGGGGAGGGCGTCGGCGATGGCGACGGGGTGGAACGTTTCGTCGCCGTGATGAGTGTGGCGGCGGGCGCCCGCGTCGGGCTTGCTCCTCCGTCGTTCGTCCTAAAGAAGTTCCCCGACGCGACGAGGGCTCCGACCGCGACCAGCGCGGCGAGAAAGAGCACGAGCGGAGCGAGCCAGGCCGCTGGCCGTCGCCTGACCTTGGCCGACGGCAACGGTCGCATGGCTGGCGCCGGAGGCCGCGGCGTGCCTCCTCCGACCGGCCCGGCGACAGGCTTCGGACGAGACGCGATGGTCGCTGTCGCCTCGCTCATTGAAAGGGCCGGAGCGGTGGCGAGCCGTTCGGTCGCCATGACGTCTGGCGACGGGCGATCGATATCCGCTGGGGCGGCCGGGGCGAGCGGACCGATCGCCAAGTGAAGAGCGCGATCCATATCATCGGCGCTGGTGGGTCGCAATCCGGGGTTTTTGTCTAACGCGCGCATCACTTCCGTCTCGAGCGCCGCCGGTATCGAGGCATCGGGAGCGACATCGCTCGGCAGGGGCGGCGCCTGTTGCAGGTGAGCGAGCATCACCGCCATCGGATTGTCGGCCTCGAACGGGAGTCGCCCGGTCAAGAGCTCAAAGAGCACCACGCCGACGGCGTAGAGGTCCGTCTGCGCGCTCAGAGCGGCGCCGCGAGCCTGCTCCGGAGCCATGTACGAGGCGGTGCCGACGGTCGTGCCGTGGGTCGTCAGAGCACCGTGCAGCGGGTAATGGGCGACTCCGAAGTCGGTGACGCGAACGGCGCCGTCCCGTCCGAGGAGAACGTTTTGGGGCTTAATATCGCGGTGAATGATGCCCGCCGCGTGGATTGCGGCAAGCCCCCGCAAGATCTGACTCGTGATGCGGACCGCGTCAGCGGGGTCAAACGGACCATGGGCGTCCAGCTCCTGTTTGAGCGTCCGCCCGGCCACGTACTGCATAGCGATATAGAACGTGCTGCCATACGGGCCGAAATCGTAGACATCGACGACGTTAGGGTGGGACACCGAGGCGGCGACACGTGCCTCCCGCTCGAAGCGGGAGACGAAGTTGGGATCGGCGGCGAATTGCGGCCGCAGCAGCTTTACCGCAACCATGCGACCGAGGACGGCATCCCGGGCACGGTAGGTAACCGAGAAGTTCCCCTCCCCGACCGGCTCGATCAACTCGTACCGACCGCCGACAGACTCTTCAGCCGGACCGGAACTGGGAACCTGCACGTCGGTGATCGCTCCAAACGAGGCGTCGGCTTCGTGGACTCCGTGAAAGAGTTCCGAGTTTAGAACGCATACGGCATGCCGAACAGGTCGCGGCGCGCCACGAATTCACGATCCACTATCCCCGGTTGGGATTTGGGGAAGACGGTGAAAGGGTAGCATCGACCTCAGCGGGAAGGAGATTCGCGGCGAAGCCAGGACCAGGGAATCCCGCCGGTAAAACGTTTACCCACCACTGGACTTCCCATCGGCGAGGCGAGCACTTGAGCGATGCGCGCTTGATAAACGGGGCTGTTGGCGAGTCGGACGCGAGCAGCGTCGAGAGTACGCCGTCCGTCGGCGTCACGTCCGAGCGCGATGAGAGCCAGGCCGCGGAGATACAGACTCGGTCCATCGCTGGGCCAGAGGGCAAGTATCTGGTCTGCCGTGCGTAACGCCCCGTCCGGTTTTCCTTGTTTGAGCTCGGCCTCAGCGAGACTTCGATACGCATCCCAGGTCGCGGCGTTTTCGACCAGCGCTGCCGACGCGGCCGAGGCCGCCCCGGCCCAATCCCCATCGCGCAGAGCGACTGCGGCGCGTGCCGCCCCCCGGGTGGCTTCGTCGACTGGATCATCGCCGGTGGTGCGAACGACGGGAGCGTCGAGGGCTCGGTGAGCGCCCGCGAGATCGCCCTTGGCCGCGAGCACTCGCGCGCGGAGCAAGGCGACCTCGTATCCGCGCCGGTTCAGTGGTATCGCATCAAGCGCGTCCAGCGCGCGAGTCAGATCAACGGGGTCACCGCGAAAGACCGCTCGATCGGCCAGAACCTGAGCGCGACCGAGCAACGCCGCCGATTGTCCCGAGTCGAGCGCAAGCGCGCGATTGAAATCGTCGAGGGCGGCTTGGTAGGCAGTGGTGTCCCCCTGAGCGACGAGGAGCGTCACCCGCGCCCGGCCGACAAAGGCGGCGGCTTGACCAGGATCGCGGGCAATCGCTGCACCGTAGTCCTCCGTCGCCGTGGCGAAGGCGGCATGTCGCTCGGAAAACTGAGCGCGCGAAAGATAGAGGTCACTCCTGGAGGGAGCAAGGGCAATCGCCGCGTCAAGGTCCTTTTTGGCCGCCGGGAGGTCCCCGGTCGCCTCGCTCGCCGCCGACCGCGCGGAGAGCGCGTCGGCGTTCGTGGGGTCGCTCGCGAGCGCGCTCGCGAAGGCGCGCTCCGCCGCGGCCGGACTTCCCTGCCTGAGCGCGGCCTGCCCGGTGGCGAGGGCTGAGGAGAAGGCCGTGGCCGGGGTCGCGACCGAGGTAGGCCGGGAGGTCACGGGCGAGCGAACAGGGTATGGGGTGGACGTCGCGACTTGACCCTGGTTCACCCCGGCCGAGCACCCAATCAGGGGGAGCGCCAGCAATGCCAGCATCAGGCAATTTCGCGGTATGGGGTGCGAAGGACGGCGGGAAAGAGTCATCTCGTGGCCAAGACTTCGTTCGATCATCCACCGATAGTGCGGGATGCTCGCGACGGCGGCAAGTGCGAGCGGAGGAAGCGACGCCGCGGAGTTGATCTCTTGCCACTTGGTGCAAAGGCCCTACCGCGCGCGTCGTAGTGGAGACCACGCGTCGCGTGACGGCAACGTGCCACGTTCAGCGGTCCGCCCAATGGCGTAGGGCCGATTGCCCGCCGCAAAGCCGTCGTGCCCGGTTGCGCGGCCGGGACCTCGGACCTATAGTGTCGCGACCACCCTCAACGAGAGGTCACAGCGACGGCATCCGCGCGAGTTGCGGCCGTGCCCCCGGCGTCACTCGACGCCGAATCGATCCGGCCCGTACCAGCGGGGGACCGCTACCAGGAGGGAATTCATGGACGACTCAGCTATCCGTCAGCTTTTTGCCGAGGCGGGCAGAGGACGACTGAGCCGCCGCCAGGTCCTTGAGACTGGGCTCCGGCTCGGTCTGGCGACCCCCGTCATCGCCGCGGTTATCGCGACCGTTCCAGACCGCGCCTCCGCCGCGCCCCGCGTCGGGCCGAATCGCCTGCCTAGGTCGCAGAGCGGGAGTGGCAACGCATTCACAGTCCTCATCTCCGTCGGCACGGAAGACATCGACCCGCATTATTCCTACACCACCCTGTCATCAACCATCGCGCTCGCCGCCTACGAGATGCTGATTCAGCTCAAGGGGGAGACCGCCGACGAGTTCGCCCCGATGCTCGCCAAGTCTTGGGAGGCAAGCACCGACAACTCGACCTACACGTTCACCCTTTTCCCGGACGTCACGTTTCACGACGGGACAACATGCGACGCCCAAGCCGTCAAGGACTCTTACACCCGATTCCTGAAGTTAGAAGGCGGTCCCGTCAACGTCATTAGTCGCTTCGTCGATGATCCCGAGAAGATGGAGGTGGTGGACCCCCAGACGATTCGATTCAACCTGGGCAAGCCGCAACCCCTGTTCCTCCCGGCTATGGCGTCGCAATATGGGCCATCGGTCGTCAGCCCGAAAGCGGTCGCGGAGCACAAGACGAAGGAGGATCCCTGGGCGCACGAATGGCTCAAGGCGAACGCGGTCGGGACCGGACCATACCAATTGGTCGAAAACACGCTCAACGAGCGCCTCGTCCTCAAGAAGTTCGACGCGTTTCATCTAGGCTGGGAAGGCGAGCACTTCGATCAAATCGTCTTCCGGGTGGTTCCCGAAGATTCCACCCGCCGTCAGCTCCTCGAACAAGGGGACGCGGACGCGGCGGCGTACAACCTCACCGTCGACGACATCCAAAAGATGAAAACCAACCCCGCGCTAAAGGTCGTCGAGTATCCAACGACGGCGGTCAGCTGGGCGATCATGAACGCGCCGCGGCTGAAGACCAAGGAGGTCCGCCAAGGATTTTCGTACGCGTTTCCCTACGAGCAAGTCCTGAACGGCGCCTATAAGGGCGAGCTGAAGCGGTGCGGCCCGATAGCGGATAGCGTTCGTGGGTACGATCCGAACGTCTTTCTCTATCAGACGGATCTCGACAAGGCCAAGACCTTGATCCTGTCCGGAGGGTTTAAGGCGGGCGACTCGTTCGACTACATGTTCGATTCCAACGACGAACGGGAGCAGACGGTCGGCCAGCTCTTTCAGGCCAATCTCGAGAAGATGGGCTTCAAGCTCGAGTTGACCGCCGTCGACTACGCCACGGTCGAGGACACCATCTTCGGCGATGCCCCAGCTGAGGAGCGTCCCGTCTTCATCGGCGGTTGGGGCTGGTGGCCGGACTACGACGACCCCTGGAATCAGCTGGCACCAAACTTCACGAAGGCGAACATCGGGGATGGTGGCGGCAACTCCGGCGCCTACGACAATGCCCGGTTCGAGGCGATCATGGCCGAGGCGGAGACGTACACCGACGAAAACCGGTTGAATGAACTAATGAAGGAGGCGCAAAACATTCTGACTGAGCAAGACCCGCCAGTTCTCTACTACGGGCAACAGATCCGCTACACCGTGCTCAACGCCAAGATCGAGGGCTTCGTCCCCAACCCCCTCTATCTCGACGCGTTCCCGTTCTACGCGCTTTCACGCTCCGCCACGTGACCCGAACCGTCAACCGCGAGCCCGCCAACGAGCGGCTGAAACGAGCGTAACCGGAGGACTCGATGCTGGTTCGGCTCATTATCCGCCGGCTGCTCTTCCTGGTGGTGGTCTTGTTCGGGCTGTCAGTGGTTACCTTTTCCCTGTCGCACGTCGTGCCGGGGGACCCCGCCCGCTTGATGGCTGGGCCCCGGGCGAGCAAGACGGCTGTGAACAAGATCCGCGAGCGATATGGGTTGAACGACCCCCTTCCGGTTCAGTACGTCCATTACGTCCAAGGGATCACACATCTGGACTTTGGAGATTCCTTTACCTCGCGGCGGCCGGTACGAGACGACCTCAAACGGTATTTGCCGGCCACGGCCGAGCTCTCCCTCTACGCGTTCATCCTGTCAACGCTCGTCGGCATTCCGCTCGGCGTGCTCTCCGCGGTCCGGCGCGACCGGTGGCCAGATCACGTTGCCCGATTCGTCTCGATCTCTGGTTTAGCCCTGCCGGTCTTCTGGTTGGCGATCATGGCCCAGTTCGTCTTCTTCGGGAAGCTGGGCTGGCTCCCGGATGGCGAGCGACTACCCATTGGCGTTGATCCGCCGCGCACCATCACCTCGCTCTACACGATCGACGCCCTGCTCACGGGCAACTGGCCGGTCTTGCGGACTGCCGTCGCCCATCTCGCTCTCCCGGTCGTCGTGCTCGCCTACGGATCGTTGGCGGTGGTGACAAGGATGGTGCGAGGAGGCATGCTGGAGGTGCTCAACCAGGACTATATCCGGACAGCCCGGGCAAAGGGGATCGCTCAGCGAGGTGTCGTGGTCGGCCATGCCTTGAAAAATGCCTTGCTGCCAACCGTGACGTCGCTCGGGTTGCAGATCGGGTTATTGCTCTCGGGAGCGTTCCTCGTCGAGATCGTCTTTTCCTGGCCTGGCATTGGCCGGTACGCAGTTGACGCGATTCAACGGCTCGACTACAACGCCACGATGGCGACCACGTTGGTCATCGCGTTCATCTTCGTCCTCATGAACTTGCTGGTTGACATCCTCTACCTGTTCCTCGATCCACGGATCTCCTACTCATGACCGCTGAACGAGCCGCTCCGGGACAGACAGGTCTGACGTCCGCGATCGCCGCGTCCGAACCGCGGACCGACGCGAATGGGGCGGTCCTTGGCGGCGTGGGCCGACGTCAAGAGGGGAGCCAACTGCGGCGGAACCTCCAACGCTTTCTGATCGGTAACCGGCTCAATCTAATTGGCGTGTTGATCGTCCTCGGCTTCTTGTTTCTCTCCCTGTTCGGCGAGATCCTGGCTCCGCACGGTCCGTATGCGCAGGACATCACCGGTTCCAAGCTGCTCGCACCCTCGCTACGCCACCCAATGGGCACCGACGAGCTTGGCCGCGACGTCCTGAGCCGGGTCATGACCGGAACACGGGTCAGCTTGCAGGTGGCCGCCGTCGTCCTTGGCTTCGCGGTCACCTTCGGCACCTTTGTCGGCGCCATCTCTGGCTACTTCGGCGGCATCGTCGACGAAATCCTGATGCGCATAACCGACATGTTCCTCGCGTTCCCGGCGCTGATCCTGGCGATCGCGATCGCGGCGAGCCTGGGCCGCGATCTCCGGAACACGATGATCGCGCTCTCTACGGTGTTCTGGCCGTGGTATGCCCGCTTGGTTCGGGCCCAGGTCCTCTCCATCCGGGAGCGCGACTTCGTGACCGCGGGCCAAAGCGTCGGCCTGACCGGTTCGCGCCTCTTGTTCCGTCACATCTTGCCGAACGCGATCTCGGTTGTCATCATCCAACTGACGCTCGACATCGGCTACGCGATTCTCTCCACGAGCTCTCTCTCCTTCATTGGCCTCGGCGCTCAGCCGCCCTCCCCGGAATGGGGCACCATGATGTCGACCGCCCGTAACTATTTCCGGGACGCTTGGTGGTACACCACCTTCCCCGGCATCGCCCTAACCTTGACGGTCTTCGCGTTCAACGTCCTCGGCGACGGCCTCCAGGACGCGCTCGACCCCCGATCGGGACAACGCTAAGGAACGCGGACGGTGCTCCTCCGAGCGAAGGTGTTCGGATGGTGCCAGATGATGGGCGAGCGGTAGCGTGAAGCTGAACAGCGCGCCCTCGCCTGGGCGGCTTTCGACCCAGATTGAGCCACCATGTGCCTGGACGATGTGTTTGGCGATGGCCAGCCCCAAGCCTGTACCATCGGAACGCCGGGCCTTGTCTGCCTTATAGAAGCGCTCGAACAACCGCGGTAGCTCCTCGTCCGATACGCCAACCCCGGTGTCACGAACCGTGACGCACAGCGTCGCGTCCTGTTGGAAGGCGCCGACCGTAATGGTGCCGCCGGGAGGCGTGAACTTGATGGCGTTGTGGACCAGATTGAGCATCACCTGCTCGATCCGACCACGGTCCGCGCTCACAAGGGGAAGATCAGGCGGGACCGTTAGAACTAATGTCAGTTTCGCCCGCTCGGTTTGCGGGCGGAGTCGCTCGACGGCTCGACGCAACAGATCGTCCGGAGCGAGCGGCTCTTGCTGAAGGGTCACGCGCCCGGACTCCAAGCGTCCGAGATCGAGAAGCTCATCGACGAGAACGGCGAGGCGATCAACTTCACCGACGATGCGACGCAGAAAATCATTCGCGACCACCGGGTCGTCAATCGCCCCGGCTTCCAGTGTCTCAACGACCGCCTTGATCGATGCCAACGGCGTGCGCAACTCATGGGAAACATTGGCGACGAACTCACGGCGGACCCGTTCCAAGCGACGGAGGTCCGTGATGTCGCGCAACACGACAAGACCGAGCCACTCGTCACCCCCGGCGAGGCGTTGAGCAACCGCCTCCATCACGCGCCGGCTGCGGCCATGTTCGATGACCGCGACACGTGGTTGGTCGCTACTTCCGTCCAACGCCGTCCGCAGCAACGCCGCCAGCTCATGATCCCGCGAGACCTGGACGAACGGTTGACCGACGATCGGCGCTTCCGGAAGACCGAGGAGCCGCGCCGCTGCGGCGTTCATCCGGACGACAATACCCTGATGATCCGTGATGACGACGCCATCGCCAAGATTGGAAAGCGTCACCTCCAGCCGTAGCCGCACCCGGTCGATCTCACGAGCCGACACCGCCAACTGACGGGTCATGGCGTTGAAGGCGCGACCAAGCTCGCCAAGTTCGTGAGTCCGCGCCGGCTCCACCACTGCGTCCAGCCGGCCGGAGGCGACCGACTGCGCCTGGACTCTTAATTCATCGAGCGGTCCAGCAATCCTTCGGGCGACAAAGAGACCAACGCCCCCGACGAGGATCAACGCGACAAGTGTCGCCAGCGAGACATCGCGCACGATCCGGCCGATCGCGGCGTCGACGTTGTCAAGGGGCACGGCGATGCGAACGACCGCTCCGGCCAGATCGGGCGGGGCGACGGCGACGTAGAGAAAGTCGCGGTTCAGCGTGGCGCTGTGACGGGTATCCTCGCCCACCCCCGTACGAACGGCCGCGACCACCTCAGGGCGAGCGCCGTGATTCTCCATCCCCGCCGGCGCTCGAGTCGATTCCCCGAGAACGGTGCCGTCGGTGGCAATGATCGTGACCCGGGCCGACAACTCGGCGCCTAGGTGCTTCGCAAGGGGATCGACGATAGACGCACCCGCTCCGTCGCGAATCGGGGGCGCCGCTAAGTCCCCAATTAACCGGGCTTCACCCTGCAACTGACGCGAGAGACGGTCAACGTAGAGATCGCGGGCGACGATCGAGAAGTACAGGCCAAGGGTGGCCATAATGACCACCATCAGCAGGGCGTACGTGAGGGCCAGCCGCCCGCGGAGGGTTCGTGGAAGGAACCGTGCCGGACCAGGACCGATGCGGTCAGGCGGGTGCTGACGAGGCTGACTATCAACTCCCGCCGGCGACGCGATCAACTTAGGTGGTCGCGGGCTCTGACTTCGCGACAAAACGGTAACCCAGGCCCCGTACCGTCTCGATCCGCCGCGGTTGGCTCGGATCGTCCTCGATCTTCAAACGAAGCCAGCGAACATGAACGTCGACGGTGCGGGTGTCGATCGGATAGTCGTAGCCCCAGACCCGCCGGAGAAGTGCATCGCGGGAGAGAACAATGCCCTGATTGCGGACGAGGTCGTGGAGCAGATCAAACTCTTTGGGCTTCAGCACGACCGGCTGTCCAGCCAACGTGACGCGTCGCCGCGCGGGATCGATGGTCAGATCATCGAGGATCAATACCTCAAGATCGGCGACTTGTGTTGGCGACGCAGCCCCGTTCGTTCCTCGGAAAGGGTGACGCCGGTCCGGTTCCATGGAGGAGACCATCCGGGCGCGCCGTAGCATGGCGCGGATACGGGCCAAGAGCTCCCTCATTGCGAACGGTTTCGTTAAGTAGTCGTCCGCGCCGACCTCCAAGCCAACGATCCGGTCGACCTCCTCCCCTTTCGCCGACAAGAGCAAGATCGGCACGGTTGACTCGGCGCGCAAGGCGCGACACACCTGCAGCCCATCCATTCCCGGTAACATGACGTCGAGCACCACGACGTCGGGCTGGGTGGCTCGCGCCGCGGCCAGCGCGTCAGGGCCGGTCGCGGCAACTGATACCGCGTAGCCTTCCCGCCGCAACGAGTATCCAACGGCCTCAAGCAAGGAGGGTTCATCATCGACGAGGAGAACCCGAGCGGTCGCCACCTGCTCATGCACCGGGGCCGACGCCTGCTGCCTCATCCAACGTCCTCTCCGGCGCCACGGTTCGGCCCAACCGGTCGTCCCAGCCGGGGCAGGTTGCTAGTATAGCCACGCGCCGCACAGCCATTTATCAACTGCTGTTAATACCGCGACGCGCAGGGAGGATCTATGCCCGGAGGTAGACCCGGTGGCGGAAGACGACGCATTGTCCGAATCGTCACGGGGATCGGCGGCTGCGGTCTCCTTCTGCTTGCGTACGCGTCCGTGCTCGAGCCACGTCGCCTGCAGATTCTGCGCTATCAGCTGGGAGTGCCCGATCTTCCCCCGGCGCTCGAAGGAGTGCGGATTGCGCACCTGACCGATTTTCACGTCGGCATGGCGGGGACGAGACGCTCGACGCTCCGACGAGCGTTAGACATCGCCCGAAGCTGGTCGCCTGATGTGGTCGCCCTCACTGGAGACTTCGTCCATAACGGACGATGGGAGCGCGGCGCGGGTCTCTTCACCGATTTGGCGCGAACCACTCCCACCCTGGCGGTTCTCGGCAATCATGACTATCGCGATTCAGCGCAATCGACATCGACGATCGTGAGCGCGCTCCAGGCGGAGGGAGTCCAGGTACTACGCAATGTGCACCGCGTGGTACGCCTGCGCCAGGGTGACGGCGAGATCGCGTTTGTGGCCGTGGACGATCCGAGTCTCGGCCGCGACAACCTGACCGCGGCGATGGCGGGACTCCCCACGACGCGCGAGCCGCGGCGACCGACGGTCCTTCTAGGCCACGCTCCAGACATCGTCGATCAAGCGCCGCCTGATCGCTTCGCGCTCACGTTGGCCGGTCATACCCACGGCGGTCAGCTCCGCTTTTCACCCTTCAAACGGCGAACACCTCTGGAGCTGCCGATGATTGCCGGCGGGCTCGATTCAGCTTATGCACGGGGCACGCACTTGGTGAACGGCAACCCGCTCTTCGTCAACAGCGGCCTTGGCGTGTCCGGTATTCCTCTCCGGTTCCTTGCCCCGCCCCAAGTCGCTTGCTTTACCCTCACGCGAACCATCGATAAGACGAAGGACGCCGACGATCCCGAACGATTCCTAACAGAAATACCGAATTGACAGGCCGACGCGTCAAAGCGAAAGACCGATCGAACGCGGCGTCATAAGGGGCTGAAGCGGTTACCCCGGGATCGCGTCGACGCTGTCCGCCGTGTCGCTTCTTGCCCGGGATGCATCCTCGTCTAGGAAAAACCTGCCCGCGAAGAGATCTCGGCGACCCGCGACGATCCGGTACCCCGCATTGACGAACCATATCAACGGGGGCCGGAGACCAAGCCACGCCAGCCTTGGATGCCACCCGATCGCTTGGAGAACGAAGAGGCAGGCCACGCCTCCGGACAGTCGTTGACCATCGGCGGTCACGACCTGCACCGAACGCTCAGCGTGCGCGCGCAGGGCGGGAGTCATCGGTGGGCTGGGACAGGTTTGGAAAGGTTCCCGCCAAAACGTCTGATACCGGTCATGCCGCCTGACCCAGGCAGCGACACGTCGTCAGAACGTTCACATGCCATCGTAGATCAGCAGGTGGTGTTCCGTCTCGAGCATCTCGTCGTTCTCCTCGATCTCGACGTCCTCCCCATGCCACCGGCGGGGCCACCGCCGCGCGATGACGAGGCGGGCGGTCCAGTGGGGATTCACGCTGCCGGTCGTTGGCGCGCGCTTCTCCGTCATTGTCTGTCATGTTGTGGAGCGACGTTCTGGTCGTTCGGGGCGCGGGTCGCTTGCTGAAGTACCCGGCGCAGAATAGCGATTGTCGACGCGTAGGTGGAATCCATACCGTGATAGGAGAGGCCCCGCGCCCCGAGCGTTTGGGCACGGGTGTACGGGGTATCGGAGGCGTAGTGGATGATTCCAAGGTCAAGCGCCCCGGGAGCGTGGAGACGGAGATTGATCGCTTCACCCGACGGGTACCGGCGCAGGTAGACGTCCTCATAGAGGGCATCGAGGTACGGTCCCGCCTCCATTTCGACGACCGTGTAGTTCTCACGATAGTAGAAGTCGAGGTATCCCTGATTCTGGAGGTAGGTCCCTTTGACGGTGACGGCCTTTTGATTATCGAGGGCCGCGCCATACACGAGGAATGGGGCGATGTCGGAGTAGCTGAAGCAGTTGTCAAACCAGTAGGTATTCCCGGAGTGCTCGTCGTAGACGACGTCGGCGATCATGACATCGCCGATGCGGCCGTTGAGCGTTGCCGCCTTGCCGAGGATATACATCCCTCGCAGTTGATCAGTCCCCGCCCCAACCTGGGTCATGATGTGGTACGCGGCTAGCCCAAGGGGGTAATTGACATTGACGATGATCGCATCCGACGAGCGGGGATCGAAGGGTTTTCCGTCCTCGCTCCGTAGGCGCGGATCGAACTGGGAGGCATCGAGTTTAGCCAGCTCGATCAGTTGGATGCCGACGTCGACCGCGCCGAGAGGATCGAGATGGTGGATCCCGACCTCCTGTTCCTCCGTGGTCCGGAGCGATCGCTCGTCGTCACGTTGGTGCCCGTTGAAGAACGACCGCGCCGCGAAGTAGAGAAGATTCTCCCACGACGACCTCGTCTCACCCTCTTCGAGCTTACCGAGCTCCTCCTGAAGTTCCGGAGACCCGCGGTCCCGGATGTAAGACGTCAGCTCCGTCTTGCGACGACGGGCCGTGCCGGAGAGGACGTTGACGATCGAGTGCGTATTCGACGACACAAAGTAAAGTGGTCGTTCGGCTAGTCCGAGCTCAAGAAGCAGCCGGGCCGCCGGCGACCACCACTGCCGGGTGGCGCGGGCATAGCCGAGGTGGCTGCCACCCAGCATCTGGAGCGAATACCGCTTTCGTTCCTCCGCCATTTTCCCCAGGTTGGACCAGAGCGCATCACCCCAAACGGTAGTCAGCCGCTGCCAATCCGCGGGAAGGAGCAACAATCCCTCCCCTATTTCGTCATGCTCAGCGGGCGCGAGCGGGCATCCCGCCGCCGCGGCCCGAATCTTCGCCGCCAGCGCCGGGGCATCGTCCAAGAGACGATGAAACTTGTTCCACTCAATCTGATAGGCGACGATGGTCGGGATGAGATCATCGAGGTCTGAAGCCGAAGCGATATATGCGCCGAGGGTCGTCTCTCCATCATAGAGCCAGCGTCGGCGACGGCCCGGCGCCGAGACCCTTTGCCAATCGTCCACGCCAACATAGCCGGCGCGAGCGAAGGCGCGCGCCGACTGACCGAGCACGACATGGCGAACATCGACGATGCAGGTCGGCAAGCGCTGGGTCGAGTAGATAAAGGCGCTCATATCGGGGGCGCGCTCAGCCGCGCCGGCATGGAGCGACGCCGCGGCGGTCAAATGCGCCGGCTCCAGGCTGGAAACGCCAATCGCGCCCGAGCTCTGGAGCAGCGTGGTGTAGGTTCGGACGTAGAGATCGACCTCGCGCTTGCCGGGGCCGCCGCGATGGCCGGTCGTCCACTCTCCCTGGCGGGCCTCCCCCGCGAAGAGCTCCACCCCATCGGTTTCGGAGGCGAGTTGCCGCCGATCAGCCGGTTTCTCCACGACGTATCCTGCGTTCTCGGGAAAATCGGGCGTCGGTCGTTTCGTGACGACCGCACGACATGAAGTATAGCGGAGGCCACTGGTGCCAAAGGGCGCTGCCCGGCGTACCCGCTGACCTAGCCGGACCGGCAGTTGTCGAGAAGCCGGGGGCGCGGTATTCATAAGACAACGCTCTACCGGTTGCGTTCCCGCGCGGGCGCGGTTGCTTTTCTCAGACAGGCACGGATTCATCGCTTTCATGTCAGACCCCCATTTCGGAAATGGACATTTTCCTTCGGCGCCTCCGCCTGGCGGGAGATCAGGGGGATCGCGGCCGTCGGCCAATCCAGAACGCCGCAATGGCCACCAGCCGCCGGGAGAAGGCGAACCCCCTTCAACCGCGCCGCGCTCGCGGCGAATTCAGGTCGGCGCCGTTCTACGAGGCGCCCGAGCTACCTGGTCAGCCACCCTTCACGTATTGCAGCTGGTCTGGTCGACTAGTCGCCTCCTAACACTGGCGCTGGCGAGCGTGACGTTGCTCCAAAGCGTGGTCCCGGCGGCCCAGGTCTGGCTCGCCGGGCGGTTGATCCAAGACGTCGCGGATGGAATCTCCGCCGGCGCGGCGCCGCGGGATTACTATGTCAACCAAGTGATCGTTCTCGCCCTCCTCCAACTCGGCTTGCTCCTCGGTTCAAGCCTCTTCCAAACGATCGGCAACGTCTCTCAGCAACTTCTCCAGGAGCGGCTGACGATTCACGTTCAGCTCCTCATCATGCGTCACGCCAACACGCTCGACCTGGCTGATTTCGAAAATGCCGCCTATTACGACCAGCTCCAGCAAGCGCAACGCGAATCGGCGAATCGTCCTGTCCAGATGGTCTCCCAGGTTTTCAATCTCGCGCGCTCGCTGGTCACGTTCGGAACCTTGCTCGCCCTACTGATCGGGTTGGGGCCATGGATCGCGGCGGCGACGTTGCTGGCACCGATCCCGGCCTTCATCTCCGGCTCCCGATATGGATGGTGGGGGTTCCAACAGATGCGCCGGCAGTCACCGGTCCGCCGTCTATTGACGTACTTGACAAATCTTCTGACGACGGACGAATACGCCAAGGAGATCAAGCTTTTCACGCTTGGTGACCACTTCATCTCCCGCTATGAGGAGGTCGCGGACGACTACTATCTCGCCACCCGCTCGCTGCTCCTTCGTCGCTACTGGGCTGGCTTCGCCTGGGGCGCACTGACGACCCTGGCATCGTCGGGCACCTTCCTGTACGTGGCGGTTCTCGCCGTCCGCGGCTCGATCTCACTCGGTCAGCTGACCGTGTTCACGGGCGCCGCGACCCAGGTCCAGGGCGCGTTTCAAGGCATATTGGGCGGGCTCCAGGGGATTTACGAGCATGGTCTCTATCTTTCGACACTGTATGAGTTGCTGGGGCGGGCACCGAAGATCGACGCGCCCGCGCATCCAGCGGCGATCCGGCGACCATTTCGCCAGGGGATCGAGTTTCGTCATGTGACATATCAGTATCCCGGAAGGAGCGAAGCCGCTCTGAAGGATGTCTCCTTCACCATTTCCTTGGATGAGACTGTTGCCCTCGTCGGTCGCAACGGCGCGGGGAAGACGACCATCGTCAAGCTCCTCGGTCGCCTCTACGATCCCGATGAAGGGCAAATTCTGATCGACGGCCGCGACGTGCGCGAGTACGATCCGGCGGAGCTTCGCCGGCAAATTGGGGTCATGTTCCAGGACTACGCGGCGTATCAACTCAGCGCCGGGGAAAACATCGGGGTCGGCAACGTGGAACACTTGGCCAATCGCGGAGAGATCATGTTCGCCGCCGAGCGCGCGGGAGCAAAGGGCGTGGTCGAGGGGTTGCCTGACGGCTACGATACGACCCTCGGGAAGTGGTTCGAGGGCGGGCACGAGCTCTCAGGCGGCGAGTGGCAGAAGGTGGCCCTAGCACGGGCGTTTATGCGCGATGCACAAATTCTGATTCTGGACGAGCCGACGGCGGCCCTTGACGCCAAAGCGGAGCACGAGCTGTTTGCCCGGCTCAAAGTTCTGACCCGAGGCAAGATGGCGCTCTACATCTCGCACCGCTTCTCGACGGTGCGCATGGCCGACCGTATTCTCGTCTTGGATCGTGGCAGGCTGATCGAGCAAGGGACCCACGACGAGCTGATGGCCCTCGCTGGACAGTATGCCGATCTGTTCGAGCTTCAGGCCGCGAGCTACCGGTAGCATCGCCTCGCCGCGCTAACGCACGCTACGCCGTAGCCCCACCAGCGAAGGTCGTCCGCGGCGCTCCTTACCGCGAGCCGCTCGGGGCCCGGCGCCGCCGCCTTATACGGAATCCGGATAAATACATAGCGTCGGCGTGGCCTACGTTTGCCCTCACCCCCCCCGGCCGCCGCCCAGAGGGCACCCGCCCGATGCGCGGGAGTGGGGAGGTGCATTCGCGCAGCGGGAAGACCCGCTAATCAACCGGACTCCGTATTAGGTGAGGATGTAGTCGATACCATCTTCGAGCGCGACCGGCGGGCGCCCGATGAGATCGGCGGTGGCGGAGGACGCTGACGCATTGTCGAGCGCCAGCATTTTCAACTGTTCCTCGGTCACCGGTGGCCGCAATGCTTTCGGGAGCGGCTTGGCAAGCTTGACGATCGGCATCATAAGGCCGACCGGCACGTGGACTTTGCGCTTGCGCTTCCCCAGCTTGGCGGCGATCACAGCCAACATCGCCTCGTAGGTGTAGGTTTGGCCGCCGCCGAGCTCGTAGACTTGACCCTCCGCGGCGGAATCGTCGAGCGCTCGCGCGAAGGCCTGCGTCACGTCTCCGACCGCGACCGGCTGGAACTTGCTCTGGCCGGTCCCGACCACCGGGATGACGGGGGCGAGCTTCACGAGGCGTGCGAGCGTATTGATGAACTCGTCGCCCGGCCCGAAGATAACTGAAGGGCGAAAGATCGTCCATAGCATCCTCGATGCCATCACCGCCTGCTCGGCCTGCCACTTCGCCTCATAGTAGGCGTAATGAGGGTCGTGCAACGTTCCCATCGCGCTCATGTGCAAAAAACGGGGAACACCAGCGCGTGCTGCCTCGTCGACGACGTTCGCCGTCCCCTGCCGGATCACGCGATCGAAGGTCAACAACCCTTCTTCGGCGATAATCGCCACCAGGTGAATGACCGCGGAACACCCGTCCATCACGCCTCGGAGCGTTTCGGGCTTGGTCACATCCCCTTCAATGACCTCGATCTGGTCGCTGACGAGCGATTCGTGAGGTGTTCGATCGCGGACGAGCAAGCGGAGCGGTCTCGGCGCGAGGGCTTGCCGAAGATTGCCGCCGACAAAACCCGTGCCGCCCGTGAGAAGAATCGGCCCGCTCATGCCGGCTCCATCAGTGTTCTCCGAGCCCGCCGCCGTACGCTCGTGATCTCTATGCTCATCGTGCGTCGCGCCTGTCTCGCGACGATCACTTGACCTCGCCGGCAGCCTGCGCATACGCGCGCAGCTGATCGGGATTGACGGCGATGGAGTTGCGACCAAGCGACCGGACCAAACCCGTCTCTTGCAACTCGAGGAGCTTGCGGGTGACCGTGACGCGGTTCGAGCCGATCATGTTCGCCAGGCTCTGATGCGTCAGTGGCAGGGAGATCGCCGTCATCCCGTCGGCCGTCGGTCGGCCGAAACTCTTCGCCAACGCCAGCAACGTCGTGACCAATCGGACAGCGGTGTCCCTCACGAGCAAATGCTCGACGAGCATCTGCAACTCGGTCAACCGCCGGGTCATCCCCGCGACCACCGCTGAAGCGAGGTCGGGCGATTCCGCGATGAGGCCAGCAAGGTCGTCCGCTTCCACGATCGAGAGGGTCGAGTCCACCAGCGCCTCCGCCGCCGCGCCCGTCGAGAGACCATCGTAGCTATCTTCCTGGGCAAAGACGGTGTTTGGACCGAGCAGACCGAGATTGATGGCGCGACCATCAGGCAACGTTTTGTACAAACGGACGCACCCAGCGCGAACGATGTACACCAACCCGGTGCCACGGCCCGGTCCGAAGATTTCTTGGCCTTTGGCGAAGCTGACGGTATTTGGGCGAGCGGGGCGGCTTCGTCCATTCCCACTTGGGGAACCGGTGCCGGTGCTGTGGCTCATACCATTGGGACGGTTGACGCGCAGCCCGGCCGTGGCGGCGCCCCGTACGTCAACGCTCGGCGCGGCAGCTTGCCACCAGCCAGGGGCAGTGACCGCGAGCGTGCGAGCCGAACCACCGTCTCGAGAAGCAAACTTCACGATGTGCCTCCTACAACCCAATGCAACGTGTATCGGACTCTCGCTATCGTTGTGCCCGTCGTCCGCTCGATCATTACGAACGGCGTCGCTCCGATGGGCAAGAGTATAGTATGCTACCGAACTTTTGTCAATCATTTGCACAGCTATGCTGTGCATTGGAGCACGAAGGTGGAGCGGATGGAGGAGGAGCAGCATGGTGGCGTGCCGGACTCGCGCCGCCTCCGGTCTGACCATGCCCTCTCAATACGCGCGCGCGAACCCGTTGGATCATGCGATCACAGGCAGCTCACAGGTGCCGCCGCTGCACGTCGGCGTCAGCCCGCTCCATTTGCCAGCGGATGACAAACGCGGTCGCCTGTAGTTCAGTCTTTCTTGCTCCAGGGACGAGCACCGGCCCGATCTCAGGTCCCCGGGAAGGACGCGCCGCGCGGGCACGCCGGGACGGTCTGGGAGCGGAGGCGCAAGGGGAACGGTACATGAACGCCAGGCGTCCGTTTCAAAGGAGCGAAGGAGGCGCGAAGCAAAGACTAAAAGGTGCGGCCGAGCGCCTGGTCCCAGGGCTGCGGCGCGGCGACACGGAGAATCTCTTCCTCGCTGTCCCGCACGTAGAGGTACAGGTGGGCGAAGAACTCTGCCTCGGGGAGTGGATAGGTGGGGTTGATACACAAGTACGCATAGGGCCAGGGGGAGCGCACCCCCGGCCCGCACCGTACCTCGATCCTCTTTCCAACCCGGAGGCGATACGTGATACCCGGATACATGTTCGAGGGCATGTCAAGAAACCCGTTACGGCGCAACCTCCGCCAAAGGTCATCGCCCAGGGTCAGCCGGGCCACCTCTTCCGCCCTCCGGCGCGCCGCGTGATAATCGTGCTGCGTAAATCCGAAACCGGCGGTCCGCTTCGGCAAGTGATCCCAGCGATGGCGCCAGGGACGCTCGAGGGGCGGCTCCTCGCCGCCGTCAATCTCTATTGCCGGCGGCTCAGGACCGAAGAGCAGTCGCGAGAGAGCCGATTTGAGGCCCTCCCACGCATTGACGCCTTCCATGACCATGACGCACCGCTGGCCCCGCGGACCGCCTGGTTACCCGCCTGCTATCGGCGCGATAATCTGGTATTCCTCGACCTCGGGGTCGAACGCGCCGCGGTCAAGAACGTGGACGCCTTCGACCTTTTTCGAGATCGCGCAACCGCTGGCGCGCGCCTCGTGCAAAATACGCTCGGCTTCAGCGATGCCGGCGCGGGCTTCCTCCGTGTCGGTGGTGGTCCACTCAACCAGCTGGTGTCCGCGGCGATTGGCGACGATGATGCGTCCCATGGCAGTCTCCTTGCCGGCCCCTTTGTCACCATTTCGACGGTTGGCCCGCCGAAGCGATCATGCTACGCCCACGACGTTTGAATAGCAAGGCCCGGGCAACCTGCGGGACCAGCGTTGGCCCCCCGCGTCAGGGTCCCCGCGGCTTGGCGCCGATCGTCCACGTCGGGGACCGATAGCGTCCGCAAACGTCGCAATCACCGGCGATCGCTGACGCCGCACCAATCCGTGATCGCGAGAGCGATCGTTTTGGTCGCCGTCATGAGTTCGTCTAGGGCAATGCGCTCGTCGGCATGATGCGCGAGTCGTACGTCACCAGCGCCGTACATGACGCACGGCATGTTCCCGGCGTTTATGAAATGGCGCATGTCGGCGCCGTAGGTGACACCTTCGAGGCCCGTTTCGGTGCCGGTCATCGCCATGTGCGCGTCTTGCAGGAGACCAACGAGCGGACTGTCGACGTCCACTTCCGCCGGCGCGAATTGCCCGCCGAACCATTCGACCGCCGGTGAGTTATCTCGCAACCAGGGGTCGTTCGCCGACGACGACATCACCTCGGCGCGCAAGAGGTCACGAAACGTCTCGATCCGCTCGCCCGGGACGAGACCCGCGCGGCCTTCCGCTACCAGCCATTCGGGAACGGACGACGGCCAAGACCCAGCGTGGAGGACACCGATGTTGATCGGTACTTTGTTCGCGATCGGGCGGTAGAGGGGATGATCGATCGTCCGGTTGCGGCGCGCCTCGAACTCGAGCAGCGCACGGTGCAGAACCGCGAACTTCTCGATTGCGCTGACCCCTTCGTCGCGGACGCAAGCATGGGCCGAGCGTCCTGGCACGCGGAGCCGGAACATGAGTGAGCCGCCCTGCGCCGGAACGATCGCGAGCCGCGTCGGTTCGGTGATGATGGCGCCGTCGGCGCGGTACCCGCGAAGCACCGCCGCCAGGGCGCCGGCACCGCCGTCCTCCTCCGAGACGGTGCTCTCGACGATTACGTCACCACGGGGCACGTAGCCGGCGGCACGGACGGCAGCCAAGGCGACCAGATGGGTGACGAGACCGGCTTTCATGTCACAGGCGCCGCGACCGTAGAGGAGGCCGTCCACCACATCGCCACCGAACGGCGGATGGGTCCAGGCCGTCTCGTTTCCGGGCTCAACCGTGTCGATATGGGCGTTGAGCAGGAGCGAGCGACCGCCTCCCGCGCCCGCTAGGCGTCCGACGACATTCGGCCGACCCGCGTAGGACTCAACTTCGGTGATTTGGTCAGCGAACGGTGCCAGAGCCGCCACGTCCGGCTCCCAGACGTCGGTCTCCAGACCATCGGACGTCATGCGGGCGGCGACGATCTCTTGAACGACTCCCTCTTCTCCGGTCAGACTCGGAGTTCTGACCAAGGTCCGGAGCAGGTCCACCGCATCCTGCCGCCGATCCTCAACCGCCCGCCCGAGGCGAGCGACGCGCTCGCGCCGCTCCTCCGGATTCTCATGAATAACCTCATCCACCACAGGGTCTCCATCCTTCCGCATCAGCAGGGACGATATCCGACCCTTAGCAGCGCAGGGCGATCCTACTATCGGCGCCACGGCGCTCCACGGCAACCAGCTCGCCACCCAGACGAGCCTCTGATCGCCAGGCCGAGGAGAGTCACCATACCGGTCGCCATCTCGCCCCGCTGGTTAGTCGCCATCCCGATCGAGGGGCGCGGACGAGAGCGCCGCGAGGTCGGCTCGCATGCCCTCCGTTCCAAAGCGGTCCCAGTTCCCGCGGAAGGCATGGTAGTGCTCGCGGCGGCGCTCGTGCTCCCGCCCGAGGAGAGCGATCAGCCCGCGCCTGGGGTCATCGGGCGGAGGGCGCAGAGCGGCCGCGGTAATCGCCGCATGCTCGCGCGACGGCGCACCGGCGAGCGATTGACCGATGGTCGCGGATTGTTCGACCGCGGTTCGTGCCAGTTCGTCTTCAATCAAGGTAATCCGAACATCGTGGTCGTGGACGGCGCCCAGCTCTTCTTGCAAAACCTTGATCCGCTCAATCTGAGCCTCGCCCGTCTCGCCGAACACCGACCGGAACAGCTCAAGGCTGTACCGCAACCGTTTCGCGGCGATGCGGAGATCATGGAGCGGTTCAACGGCGGCCTCCGAGGAGACGGCGGGCGCGTAGGAGTAGAGCTCGGCCATCTTGACCGCAAGCACGCGCCTCGCGTTGACGGCGAGGGAAGCGTCCGGCTCGATGGTCTCGACCGGCCAGGCACGGCTCATCGTTCCGCTCCCGGACGAACACGAGACCTCTTAGAGGAAAGATTAACGCCGGAGTCAGCAGCCGGCGCTAAACCGGCCGCCGGGCCGAACCGGCAAACAGCCTCCTTCGGCAGACCGCCTTCCACCAGTTGAGCGAGGAACGCTTCCATCTCGCGTCGGGAGGAGTGACGCTCCCGCTCCACCCGCTCGATCAACCGGTCCAGCCCTGGCTGCTCGAGCTTCGAGACCGCGTCTCGCTCGACGATCAGCGCCGCAATTAGGACATCCCGGTCACGGACCTCGCCGAGAGCGCCCGTGATCGCCTTTGCCGCCTCGTGGAGCGGCCGATACCACGAGATGGGGAAGCAGTCGACGGCCACGTCCATTGCCGCGCGGAGGCGACGGGACGCGACCCGAACCTGATGCACCCCTTCAATGTCGTCGCCCGCCAGGGCGCCTGGTAGGGCCTTCCACACGTCGCCCCAGCGCTGCCCGATGAGCTCACCCATGGCGGAGTGATAGCTTTGGTGCGGATCGAGTTTCGGCCCCGCCGCCCTCGGGGCGGCTCTCCCCTTTCCGCGGTTGGTGGCCGCCGTGAGGGAGACCTCGGGCCGCTTGGACGCCTCGCCTATCCTTACCATCCGCCTTCGCCCCTCCAGCCGGCTGATCCGGCAAGTGCTGTCATCCATTGTGCTCGTGCGGTCACTGGGGAAAAATCGTCAGCAGCAAGCCCGCTCGAATGCCGCTGCGCGCTACCTCCGTGCGACCCGGTTGAGCCAGGTCGGCAAGCGCCGCCACAATCGCGACGCCGGCCGGGAGCACCCGGGCCCGCGACTCGGCGATCGTCAGCTCTAACGCCAACTCTGCCGCGGTCATTTCTTGCAGCCTATCCAACACCGCCGCGATCGTCGCTTGTCCAATCCGCTGCTCGTTCGGCACCAACCGGGCGAGATATTCCCCGGTGCCGCCAACGACGACGAGGCGGGCCGAGGCACCGGTCGGCCAGGCCATCTCAGCGGTGAGTGGCGCCAGCGCGGATGATGCCGCGTCATGGCAGGCGGCGAGCTCGCCGGAGGTCGGTGGGTTCGATCGCACCAGGCGGTCGGTCAAGCGACCGGAGCCGAGCGGGATCGAGCGCGCGGCGCGCATCTCATCGTTCTCGGCGACGATCAACTCGGTGCTTCCGCCACCAATATCGGCGATCAGGAGCTTGCCCGAGACGTCGGTCGAGGCAGCAAGACCGCGAAAGGTCAGTGCCGCTTCCTCATCGCCGTCGATGGCTTTGACCTCGATGCCCGTCTCGCGTTCGACGCGCGCGAGAAACGCGGGACCATTCGAGGCCACGCGCGTGGCTTCGGTGGCAACGGCGACGACGCGCTCGGCCCCGCGCTGCCTGGCCTCTGCGGCGAAGCGCCCAAGCGTCTCCAGCGCCGCCTCGACCCGATCCGGTGCGAGCCGTCCTGTCGCATCGAGACCCGCGCCGAGACGAACCGTTTCTGACGCCGATCCGAGCTCCTCAAGGAGACCCGTCGGTCCCCGCCGGGCCACGGTCATCTTGATAGAATTCGAGCCGATATCAATCGCCGCCGCGACCAAGCCGGGCGGCTGGCGGCGCCCGCTGGCCAATTCCTGATCCGTCATACGTTCATCTCGAAGGGCGTCACGTTCAGCTTGCCTCGCGCTCGACTCTGTAGGAAAAGAAGCGAACGCCGCTGCGCACCATCGGCGTCTAGCCCTGTTGTTCAGCGCTTGGAACGTGAAATGTTAAACGACCAACCATTCACGCGTGCTATGATACAGGTTAACGAATTCTTATCAAACGATCCTACCGTCTTATACCCGCGTACGCGCGACATGATATAGCGGTAGCGATCATTCTTACCGACTGGGAGACGACAGACAATGGCGAAGCGTGAGGGCGTAAAGGACTCCATGACGAGGCAATTTCGGCAGGCGGCAGCGAACGAACGGAGACTTCTCAAACGGGAACAGCGGGCGGAGCAACAGCTTGCGGAACTCCGGGTCGAGCTTGCCCGGGATCAAGAGCGGCTCGCCAAGGCCGAGGCGCGGATCGAGCGTCGTCAAACCGAACTGGCCGCCGCCGAAGCTCTCTTGAAGGACCGTCAACTCGCGCGTGCCGCAGGACCGGAGTCTCTCGGGTCTGGCGCGGCCGTCGAAACGGTGGGAACGGTCCTGAGTAGCGATGACGCGGCGACCGCTGACGGGAGCGCGGGAAAACCAGCGACGACCGTCACGGGCGCCCCGGCCGTCCCTAAGCCTCCATCAAATGGCCTGCCGCGCCGGAGGGACTCGCGTCGGTCCTCCGCGGATCCAGCAACGGCGAAAACCCGCTCGACCTAAATCTCCGCGAGACGGCGCCACACAGTGGACGCCGTTCAGCCGGTGGCCTCGCTGGGTGATGTCGATGGTGCGTGCGTCAGGTATCACGTTGGGCGGGACGACCCGGATCTCCCCCGGCCGCGATTCTTAGGTGCCCCGGGCGATAAGGCGATCCGTCGATGCCCAGAAGCGGTCCATCAGGTCGGCCTGCTCGCCCGCGGTCATGAGCCGGGGCTGATGAAAGTCCTCGATCTCGACGCCGTGGCAGCGCAGACCGACAACGCGATTCCCCCGCAGGGTGAGGCCGAGGATGTATCCCGACCGGACCTCGACGCTAAACATCTGATCGAAGATGAAGTTGCCCGGCGAGTAGACGATCGGCTTGCCGTTGTACACCTCCATGCCCTGGATGACGTGAGGATGGAGGGTAACCACCATCGTCGCCCCAGCGTCGATCGCGGCCCGCGCGCCAGCCACCGCCCATTCCGGCGGGACGGCGACGTATTCCTCCCCCATGTGGAAGTAGGGAATGACGATATCCGCTTCAGCGACGGCGGCGGTGATGTCGTCCAGGAACTGCCTCGTCACAAACGGGTTGGTTCCCGGGGTCTCCGCCTTCGCTCCCGCGTCAAAATCAACGACACCCGCCACGCTTCCAGGCGGCACCTCGTAGTTCGCCGTCACGCCATCGATCCCAAGCAGCGCGACCGATTTCCCCTTGATGATGGTCGACCAGGGCGCCCGGGCATCGTCAAGCGTTCGCCCCGCACCAAAGTGGGGCACGCCGGCTGCATCCAGTGCGTCGAGCGTGTCGAGCAGCCCTTGGACGCCCCAGCCCTCTTCGTTCCAGGTCGAGTGGTTGTTGGCGAGCGTCACGGCGTCGATACCGGCTAGCTTGAAACCGTCCAGCATGGCGGGGCTGGAAACGAAGGAAAACGAGTGAGGATCAGCCGGCTGCGGCAGCGTGTCCGAAAGGTTGCCTTCGAGGTTGGCGAAGGTCAGGTCGTAGGTGGAGAGGTGGGGTGCGACCTTGAGAAACGGGCGGGTGAAATCGCCGTATTGAGCCATGTGCGCGTGAACGTTGCGACCCGGCACGATATCGCCGACCACCCCAATCCGGAGCGTTGGCTCGGCGCCCTCTGATCGATCGCGTAAGGGATCGGTGCCGTCGACGGATAGGACGTTGACGCGAAAGTCGACGCTGTCGAGTGGCACCAGAGCGACGCCCCCACGCTGCTGATCTAATCCCGCGACCAGCGCCTCGTAATCGGGGAACGTAGCGACCGGCCTGGCCCCATCCAGCTCTGCCCCCTTCAGCGCTAGCGGTTTGACGGGCGACGAGACGGCGGAGCCGACGCGCTGCCAGTCGTCTACTTCACCTCGCAGGAGTCGCCGCCAATCGTCGCCGCCAATCCCGAATAGCGGGAGACGCAGTGAGGTAACGAGCGCCATCCCCGCCGGAATGCCACCTGGCGACGCCGCTCCACCACCATTGCCCGTGGCGGCCGCTGACGCACGTCGTGCCGGCGCCGGAGATGATCCCGGCGGCGTGGCTCCGACGACAGGCGCCCCCGGGCTGCTGGCGACCCCAGCGAGCTGGCCAGTCGTGGTCGGAGTCGCGATACCTGCAGGCGTCTGATTGGCGCCGAACTTTGCCGCGGCTACGCCCGCGGCGGCCAAACCAGCCGCCGCCAGCCCTCCAACGAAGCCACGCCGGCTCAATCCACGTTTTTTTCCCTGGCGCGCCGGGGGTTTGGCAGACGGTGACGAGCTCATAGACATGCTGACCTCGATCGAATCCACCGACGCGTCGTCCTGGTGACCCGCTCCTGGACCGCCTTACGTCAGGGAGCGGACATGGTCGTTCGTCAATGCCCCGGCGGATACTCGTTGAAGTATTCAATAATCGCGTTCTCGTAGGCGGTAACGATCGTCGCCCGGCCCACGGGGCTGGCCAAGATCGCCGCGTCGTAGTCGTTCGAGATAAAGAGGGCCTCGACGATGGCGCCGGGCATCTTACTCGCCACAATCTTGTTCTTCGGCACGTCCGGGCCGGTCAGAACGAAGTGCGGAAGGAACGAATGTTCGTTGTCGACGTTGGCCGTCGTGTCGGGGAGCACGCCTCGCTCCTCGGCTGGCAGCTCGTAGCCGATCCCCGTCAACTGCTTCTTGAGCTGGGTATAGGCCAGCGCCGCGAACTCGTAGTTCCGGTCGCCAAACGTCCGCTCCTTCGTGTACCACGTCTCGAACCCGCGCGGGTCAATGGTGCTGTAGCCGTTGATGTGCATCGAGACGAGGAGGTCCGCGTGGGCCGCATTGCAGATGTTGATCCGGGCCTGCAGTTCATCGAGGTTACGATAGAAGGGTTTGCCCAGCTTGTCGTTGCGGGCGGTCTTCCCGTCGCCGTTGACGTCCCGAAGCATGCTGTTGACCGCGATGTCGGTGCGCCGCGTCATCACCACTTGGTATCCAAGCTGTTTGAGGCGAGCTTCTAAATCCCAGGCGTGTTGCAACACCAGCACCGCTTCATCCATCGCCGGTGCGGCATCGGTCGGCTCGCGTTGAAAGCCGCGGTCGGGCCCCCCGTGACCGGGGTCAAGACAGACGATTGGAGGGCGACCCCCGGCAAACGCCGGTGTTGGCGCCGGGGTGGCTACAGCGAGCGCCGCGACCGCGGCGCCATTCCGCATCGGGCCCGGCGTCCCCAGGATGGCCGCCGGCAACGACCGCGGGTTCGCCGCGGCGATGACGCTGGCGCGAGGTGGCTCGTCACTCCCGGCCGAGCCGAAGAGACGCCCGCCTCCCAGCGCGATCACCGTCAATCCCGCGATCAACACCGCACCGACCGCGATAAGGCCACGTGATGCTCCGGCCTGGCGCTGGTGCGCCCGTGGTGGCATGCGCGGTACCGGCTTGCTGACGGTTCGAGGCGGTGGCGACGGCTCCGGAGGCGCGGGGGGAGGAGGAGGCGCCGGTTCGAGCGACCGCCGGCGTTCCTGAAGCGCCCGGCGCTCCTGATCGGAAAGCCGTCGACCGCTCGCCTGCGGCAGGGGAGTTGCCGGTGCCGCCGCTGAGGCAATCTCCGCCCGCGCCCGCGACCTGGGTGATTGGCCATCCCCGGTCGACCCGCCGCCGACATCGCCTCCGAAGCCCAGGTTTCGGCCCAGTGCCTTAGCCATCACCCCGCTCGCCGCCGTCGCTCATCGTCGGATCCTCCCAGCGACGGCCGCTCATCCCGGATACTTGGCAAAGTACGCAACGATCGCCTGCTCGTAGGCATCGGCGATCGCGGGCGTGGCGGCTGCTGAGGTCAGGAAAGCCTCATCCTCATCATTTGATAAGAACAAACCCTCGGCGAGCGCCCCCGGCATGCGGCTGGCAACGCGTTTGCCCAGCTTCGCCGGCCCTAGAACGAAGAAATCGTCGATGCCGATGCCCTTGTCATGCGCCACGTACCCCGCTGCTTTCATACTCGCCCCTAACTCGTTGTGGACCAACGTCGCAAAGGCAAGGCTCCGGTCACTGAAGGGTCGCTTATCGTTGTACCACACCTCATACCCTTGAAGGTCGTGATTCTCCGCGCCGTTGTAGTGGATGGAGAGAAGGAGATCGGCCCCCGCGTTATTGCACGTATTGATCCGCGTCTGGAGATCGTCGCCTTCTGACGTCCGCGCCGGACCGCTGGCGGGTGCGACGGTGCCATCCCCGTTGACATCGAGATTGTCTGGATTCGCCTCGGTATCTCCCGTCCGGGTCATCACCACGCCGACACCGTCCGCATTCAATCGCTCCGTGAGTGCCTGAGCAGTCGCGATGGTCAAGTCTTTCTCCTGGAGCACGATCTTGCCGTCTTCGACGCGGACGTTCCCGAGATCGATCCCGCCGTGTCCGGCATCGAGACAGACGACGTTGCGTCCATCGGGCGGTACGACCCCAGTCGTCGCCGGATTTTGACCGGCCGGCGGAGTGGGCGCGAGCGGGCGCGCGGTCGCCGGCGGCGACGGCACGGGAGCGGCTGTCGGAGCGACGACTGGACCACCGCGATCACGGCTGAGACGGATACCAATAATGAGCAGCGCGATCGTCAGGGCGCTGACGAGAGCAATAACACCGAGCCGGCGCTCTCGCGCCTGACGTTCACGCCGGTCAATCAAGACAACGAACCGCGGCATCGAGCGGGAAGATAGGACGGCAAACCCGGCGATAGGTCAAATCGGTCAACGACGACCGGCTGAGACCGGCAGTTTCAACCTCATGGATAGAGGTCGTGAGCGCCTCGAACGCGGCCCGAAAATGGACACTCGACTTGACGACGAGCATCTGGCGGGACGCCGGCTCGATGCCGACGGCCCGAAAGAGCCACGGATCGATCGCTGCCACGCGTCGCTCGCAGACGACGACCTCCACCCCGTCAACTCGTAAGAGCGCCGTGCGGCCCATCCTGGTGGGACCACCGCTGGCCATCGGTCCCCGGGCCGTGAAGACGCCCAGGTTCAGGCTTTGCACGCGAGCCGTCAGGTCGAGGCCAGAAGAAAGGCACGATTCGCCGAGCCGAACGTTGACCATCCTCCCGTCGCCCGCCGCCCAGGCGGAGGCGACGGCAACGGGATCGTGAATCGTCGCGACGGCCGCGCTATTGACACCCCGCTCAAGCAGCCGGCGAAGCAAGGTGGTGTCACTCCCAAGCGCCCCAGCGCCCGGATTATCACCGGTATCTGCGAGCACGACGGGTCCTTTCTCTGGAGAGGCTCCCGCGGCCCGATCGATCGCCTCGTCCGGTGAAAGGCCGGTCACTTGGAACCGATCGCGACGGTCCCAGAGGGCGGCGGCGAGGCAATCGCCCAGCGCTTCACTGAGAGGAGCATCGTCGTCGGTGACGGCGCGCACGCTCACCCCCGCCCCCGGCACGTCGGCGTAGGGGAAGCCTCCCGCAATGTCGATGCGGACGCGCCGGCCCTCCGGCGTCAGGGACCGAGCACGATCCATCACCTCGCGCATTGGCCCGTGCCCCGACGTGCGCTGCGCGGGAAGGGGCGCCAGGAGCGGTAGTACCCGGAGGGTACTCACTGGTCGCAGCTCGCCCCGCCTGATCGCCATCAGGATGTCGACGCCTTCCCGGCCGCGCTCCACCGTGTCAACGTGGGGATAGGTCTGATATCCAACCAGCACGTCGGCGCTGGCGACCATCTTCGGGGTGACGTTCGCATGCGAATCCAGCGTCGCCACGACCGGCACATCGCGACCGACGCGTGAGCGAACGCTTGCCAGGAGGGTGCCCTCGGGGTCGTCGTCGTCCTCGATGACCATCGCCCCGTGCAGGGTGAGCAGGACGCCGTCGAGACCCCACGCTCCAAGCTCCTGCGCTCGGAGCCGGTCCATAAGGCGGCTGAACAGTTGGTTCCAGGCGTTGCGCGACACTACGCCGGCCGGTGGCGCGGCAGCGAAGAGGGTTGGCAGGAGGCACAATCCGCGCCTATCGGCTTCATCAATAACCCCGCCGAGAACGCTGTTCGCGCCGCGCTGAGTGACGACTACCTGGTCACCGACGAGGTAGGAGTGATCCCGGAAGTCGTCGAGCGTCGTCGGGACCGGCGAGAAGGTGTTCGTTTCATGGGCGATTCCCCCGATGGCGATCCGGGGGGCGGCGCTCCGGCGGACCCGTGGCCCTCGGCCGGAACTCTCAAATCGCGGCGAAACAGTCAAACTCATCGGTTCCCGGTTCGATCGGCGGCGGACTCCATACTCACATGCCACGGAGGGGAATGGTCAGCACCACGGAAGGGGCGGCCCGTCAGAGCATAGGTGATGCAGCGGAGGCGCGGCAACATGAGTCACTTGGGGAGTGGTGATCACTGCCCGCAACCGTCCGCCTCTACCAACCCGCGCAGACCGAGACGTCGGGGCCGTTCATTGGCGCCGGAGGTGAGCGGCCATCGACCCCTCGTTGGCGCTCAGTTTTCCAGACGGACCGTCTCGCGAGCAGCCCTGCAACGTTCGCGAGGGCTGGGGGGAATGGCGCGACGCCCGTTACCATTGCCTGGATGGTTTCTCTAGCTTGGCGTTCGAGGCGACCGATCAGGACGTGTGCTCACTGCTGGAGACCCAGCCGGCGCTCCCCTGATCTGATCGCCCTCATGATCCTGCTCCTCCTGACGACGATCGCCGCCTGGCGCCTCGTCGTAGGCGGAACGATGATCGGTCAAGATACCGCGGCCTTCTTCTACCCCATGTTTGTCGCAATGGGCAGGCGCCTCGCGGCCGGCGATCTGCCGGGATGGAATCCGCACCAGTTCTCGGGGGTACCATTCGCGGCCGACCCCGAGTCTGGCTGGATGTATCTGCCAGCCATGCTCCTCTTCACCATTTTGCCGGTGTCCGCCGCCGCAAAGCTTTGGCTCTTAAGCCATCTGCTCCTGGCCGGACTTGGTACATATGCGCTCGGCCGCCTTCTCCGGCTTGGGCCAATCGCCGCTCTTGGAGCCGCCGTCACCTTCGAGTTTTCCGGTCTTCTCTACGCCAGAACGGTTTGCTGCCCGGCGTACAGTCAAGTCGCGGCGTGGCTACCCATCGTGCTGCTGACGGCCGAGATGGCGCTAAGGAGCAGGGGCTGGCCATCGCGAGCCGGCTGGTGGGCGGCGACGGGCGCCGCGTTGAGCCAAATCTTTGTCGCCTGGCTCGGACAGGGTGCGTATTACGCGTTGATGGCCTTCGCCGGCTACGCTGCCTACCGATCGCTGATCGACCCCGCTCGCCGGTATCGACACCTACCCGGACGGCTCCTCGCGCTCGTCTCCCATCTAGTCGTCCCAACCACGGTCGGTCTTGGACTCGCCGCCTCTGCAATTCTGCCGAGACTGGCATATCAGTCCCGGACCAATCTTGCGTCCGGGTACAGCGGCGACCTCGCTTGGGCGGCAAACCTCGGCGGCTGGGATCCCGAAACGACGGTCGGGCAACTCCTGGGGCGATCGTTCTACTACGCCGGGGGAGCGGCCCTGGTGCTCGCCGTTGCCGCCCTCCTTCTTGCCCGGGGCCGGCATGCGTCGCCCTTTTTCGCCCTCCTCGGATCGGTCTGCATCGTCTTAGCCCAGACGACAACGACCTGGCTCCACGTGCCGTTTTACGCCTTGCTTCCCCGGTTCCAGGAACTTCACCAGCACTGGCCAGAGCGCGACATGGTGATCTTCTATCTCGCTCCCGCGCTCCTTGCGGGAGCAGCGATTCACGTCGCCGGGAACCCACGGACCCGGGCAACCTCGTTGAGCGTGGCCGCCTTCGTGCCATTGCTCCTGGCACTAATTCTCGACCACTGGGTGGGCCCGGTCGACGCCGTTCCCTTGCGGGCCGTCTTCGCCGCGTCGTCCACGCTCCTTCTGACCGCGCACGTCCCCATCTCAGCGAGGAAAGCGTTCGCTTCAATCCTCGTACTCCTGATCTTCATCGACCTCTGGGGGGTCGGCCGGTATAACGTGAATCACGGGTTGTATGGAGGAATCTATCAAGTCGACCTCGCCAGGTATTACTCCCGGTCGCCCGTCGTCGACGCTCTCGAACCGCGGCATGGCACCGATGGTCAACCGGCTCGCTTCTTCGGATATGATCCCGGGCTCCTCCCGAACCACGGTACGCCTCCCCTCTACCGCTACCTCTTCGCGAACCCAGAAACGGCAGCTCTCCTTGTCAACAACCGGGCGGAGCTCTTCGGCTTGGAGGACATTCAGGGATACAACCCGATTCAGCCCCAACGGTACGTCGCTTTCATGCGCGCCATGAACGGCTTCGCCCAGGAATACCATGAGGCGAATGTCTACTCGGCTGGCCTCGCCTCGCCACTTCTCGATCTGCTCAACGCGCGATACATACTCATTCCGCCAACAACTCCTCCAAACCGCCCGGACCTGCAACGGCTCGCCGAACGCGACCCCACGATCTACGCGGACGCGCAGGTGCGGGTGCTCGAGAATAGAGAGGCGTTGCCTCGGGTGTGGATCGTCCATCAAGCAAGGCAGGTCCGACCGAACGACGCCTTATCCCTGCTCGCCTCCGGCAGCGTCGATCCGCGCGAGGTAGCCCTGCTCGAGACGCCACTTCCCGTTCTCAAGACCCCTCGCGCCGCCACAGACCGCGTCGAGGTGCTTCCCTCTGATCCCGATCACGTTCGGGTCACGGCCCGGACGGACGCGGCCGGTCTCCTGATGCTGAGCGAGACCGCCGATCCTGATTGGCGAGCGACGATTGACGGCAAAGCGGTCCCAATTCTGACGGCGGACTACCTGTTGCGCGCGGTCCCGGTGCCCGCTGGCGAGCATACCGTCGTCTTGCACTATGACTCCACCACCCTTCGATGGGGAACGGTTGTGACGGTTCTCTGTGCCCTCGGCGTGATGAGTGCGTGGATCGCCGCCGGATGGCGTCGCTGGCGGATGATCAAACGCTGAAGGAGGCCGGTCGTCGCGAATCGCGCTCTGAGGCCCAAATTTGTCGCGTTGGCCGTCCCGATCGACGCGCGGACCCAAGCGCGACCGCAGAGCGAACAGACTTGGGGGTTGACAACACGTCCGCCCGGTGGTTTAGTCGCGCGCACTCCGCGACGTGGAAATGCCTCGGCGGTGGAAAGTGGACATCAGTGTCCATGGTAGTCGTACAGGAGGGAGGCTCAATGGTGAGCCATGAAACGAACGAAGACCGCATCACACGCCTCGCGGCGGACATTGCCGCGCGCCAGTCGAGTCGACGAGGCATCTTAAAGGGAGGTCTCGGGGTCGGGGCCGCCGCGCTCGCCGGCGGCCGCTTAGGTCTCGGGCCACGCCCAGCGGTCGCGCAGCAAAAACGCTTCGACGGCGTGACGCTTCGGGTCTTCACCCAAACTGGTCCACTGATCAGCGGACCGATCCGGTTCCACGCAACCGAGTTCGAGAAGCAGTTCGGAGCCAAGGTCGAGGCGGTCGAGGCGCCGAACGCCGAGCTCTTCGCCCGGGCGAATCAGGTCGCGCAATCCGGCGGCGGCGACTTCGACATCCTGCTCCTGGCTAATACCTGGATGCCGGACTTCGTCAACCTTCAGTACGCGATCCCACTTCAGCCGTTCGTCGACCGTGACCAGGCGGATGAACAGTTGGCCTGGTCCGATATTCCCGACGGCATCAAGCGCAAGAACTCTTGGGCGGGGAAGATTCAGACTTTCATCATCGACAACGACAACCAATCGCTCTTCTATCGCAAGGACGTCCTCGGCGATCCGAAGTGGCAGGAGGCCTACAAGACCGCGACGGGCAAGGATCTGCCCAACCCGCCGAAGACCTTGACCGAGTTCGCGGAGGTGGCAAAGTTCTTCACGCCCGCTGGCGGCGGCAAAGGTTGGTCGTCAGAGGGCGAAGCCTACGGCTTCATCACCTGCGTCCTCCGCGGTCAGCAGTCGTACTGGTACTCATACCCGTGGACGGCGCCATACTCCGTGGTACCGACCGACAAGGCGCCCGGCAAGACCGCCGGCATCTACATCTTCGATCCGGACATGAACCCCCTAATCAACACCGAGGGATATGTCCGTGGCCTGACCGAGTTCGTCGAGACGATCAAGAACGCGATGCGGCCGGGCCTGGACGCCGACCGCGCCGCCGTGATCAGCGACATCACCCAGGGACACGCCTTAATGTCGCTCGACTGGGGGGACACCGGACCGTCGTCCGTCGCCGAGGACTCCAAGGTCAAGGGCAAGGTTGGCTTCGCCCAGACGCCGGGCGTTACCGAGTACTACGACTGGCAGACGAAGACCTGGGTCACCATGCCGGCTGGCCAGATCCACCGGACACCGACCCATGCCTACAATGGCTGGTCGTACTACATCACCTCGCAGACCAAAAATCAGGACGCCGCTTGGGAATGGATCAAGTTCCACGGCAGTCCTGCGATCAGCGGCGTGGACGTCGCCTCACCGAACTCCGGCTACCAGCCGTGGCGCACGTCGCACAGCACCAACCTCAAACCGTGGGTGGAATCCGGGTGGGATGAGGCGGAGGCAAAGCTCTACATCCAGACGATCCTCGCCAACACCAACGATCCCAACGCGGTCTTCGATCCCCGGATACCGGGCGCTGCCCGGTATCAGGAAACGCTTGAGCTCTACACGAACCAGGCGATCGCCGGGGAACTGAAACCCCAGGAAGCGATGGATCAGTGCGTCAAAGACTTCAACGGCATCACCGACGAACTGGGCCGCGATAAGCAGATCGCGGCCTACCACGCCCACCTCGGGATGACGTAGCCGGAAGAACGCTCACTGCTCGTCGGTAAACGGTGTGACTGTCTGATAGGCGGCATGCGGGGAGCCGGCCTTTCGGTTCCCCGCTTCTGTCCGCTCACCCACTCCTCCGGTCGATCGTTGCGCTGCCGCGGGGATGCAGAGTGGCCAGGGCGACGACGTCCGATGTCTGGGTGCACCTGGAGAAGGTTCCTTGAGTAGTACGCCGGTCCTTGCGCCCAGCATCCGGCCAACGACGGCGGCGCGGTCGCGGCAGATCGACCGGAACGCCAAGTACGTGTTTCTGCTGCCGGCCGTTGCCTATGCACTGCTGCTCGGCATCTTCCCGCTCCTCTTTTCGCTCTACATGGTCTTCGGGTCCTGGCAAGGCGGGGCCCGAAAGATCACCTGGGTCGGACTGGACAACATCCGGCGCCTGCTCGCCGACCCGCGATTTTGGAACGCCTTTCGGCTGACGATCACCTACGTCGCGGTCGCGGCGGCACTTGAGCTCGCGCTCGGCTTTCTCGTCGCGCTCGCCCTCCAAAACGCGGTCCGGGGTAAAACGACGCTCCGCCTCCTGTTCGCCCTCCCGATGCTCCTCCCCCCGATCGCGGTCTCATTCAGCTGGAGGATGCTCTTCGATTACAACCGCGGGCCGCTCAATTTTTTCCTCGCCCACCTCGGGTTCGATCGCGTCACCTGGTTGGCGGGCCAGCACTCCGCGCTCTTCTCGCTGATCGTCATCGATGTTTGGCAATGGACGCCGTTTGTCTCCCTGGCGGTTCTCGCCGCGATGGAGTCGCTACCGACGGAGATGTACGAGGCAGCGACCGTCGATGGCGCGACCGCCTGGTCACTCCTCCGAGACATCACGCTACCGTTGCTTCAGCCCTACATCGTCGCCGTCGTATTGCTGCGGGCGATCGACGCCTTCAAGGTCTTTGATACGGTCTTTATCCTCACCGGCGGCGGTCCGGGGAAAGCGACCGAGGTCCTGACCTTCTACGCCGAGAGCGCCGGGTTCAAAACGTTCAACCTAGGCTTCACGGCAACGATTGCTTGGGCGATCGTCTTAATCATGACCGTCATTTTCCTGTTCTACCTGCGTGCCTTCCGGCGGGTCGAGGAGGTGTAGCTTGGAACACGCGCGCAGCCGTCTCGTCCGTTTCTTATTGACAAGCGTGCTGGTGGTCTGGACCCTCTTTACAGCCTTCCCGATCTATTGGACGATCGTGACCTCCCTCAAGAGCTCGGAGATCGTCAACCGCTCCAACCCGACGTTTTTGCCTTGGGTCGACTTCCAGCCGAGTTTGCAGTCGTTTCGTTCAATCTTCGGCGGCGGGTCCGGGTATGACGTCAGCGCCATGGGGGATATCGGTCTCCTCCTTCGCAACAGTTTCGGCGCCGCGCTGGGATCGGCTTTGCTCTCGGTCGTTCTCGGCGCGATGGCCGCCTACGCGCTGAGCCGGTTCCGATACCGCCGCTGGAAGAACAAGGATATCGCTTTCTGGTTCGTATCGCAGCGGATGTTTCCACCGATGGCGCTCGTCGTTCCCTACTTCATCCTCTTCAATACCCTCAACATCCTTGACCGGTTGCCCTCGTTGATCATCGTCTACACGGCGATGAATCTTCCCCTCGTGATCTGGCTGCTGCGCGACTACTTTGCAGACCTGCCGATCGAGATCGAGGAAGCAGCGCTCGTCGACGGGACGTCGCGGTATGGCGCCTTTTTTCGGATCGCGCTCCCTCTGGCGTTACCTGGACTCGTCGTCGCCTTCCTCTTCGCCTTCGTCTTTTCGTGGAACGAGTTCCTCTTCGCGCTGACACTGACGTTTGACCGGGCCAAGACGCTGCCCCTCCAACTCGCCGGCAACGTCACCCTCCGCGGTCCGCGCTACTGGGATATCGCGGCCCAGGGTCTGGTCGTCATGCTACCGCCGCTATTGATCGCTCTGCTCGTCGGTCGGTACATCGTGCGCGGCCTGACCCTCGGCGCCGTCAAATAGCATCGAAGAATCGCGGCGACGTGAACTTCGCCCAATTCACCCCGCGTTAGCGATCAGGCGAGATAACGAACCGCTTCACGGAGTCCAACGGCATGCCCGACCCGCTGCTCGCGCTTGATTACCGTCCGAGGCTCCCGACGCGTCTTGACCGCGGAATCGGCATCGTTGGTGCCGGCGGCATCGTTCAGTACGCACATCTTCCCGCCTACGCGCGCGCGGGTTTTCGCGTCGTGGGGATTACCGACCCGGCGGCGGAGAAGGCGCGCGACGTCGCGGCGGAGCAGAGCATTCCATTGGTTTACGACGATCTTAATGCTCTGCTCGGTGACCCGGCCGTCGAGATCGTGGACGTCGCCGTCTATCCCTGGGAGCAGCTCGCGATCGTCGAGCGAGTCACCGCCGCCGGTAAGCACCTGCTCTGCCAGAAACCGCTTTCCGACAAGTATCACGAGGCTGTCCAAGCGGTCGCGGCGGCGGACGCGGCGGGCGTGAAGCTGGCGGTCAATCAGCAGATGCGCTGGGACGCCGGCATCCGGTGCGCCAAGCTGTTGCTCGACGCGGGCTGGCTGGGCGAGCCGTCGTACGCCAGCATCCAAGTCCACATCCTGACCGATTGGAGTCTCTGGCCCTGGATCTACGAGGGAGAGCGGATCGAGGTGATGTACCACTCAATCCACTACCTCGATAGTCTGCGCTATCTCCTCGGGGATCCGGAACGGGTCTTCACCAGCGCGAGCCGGTCGCCCGGTGAGACAACCGCCGGAGAAACCCGCACCTTGACGATTTGGGAGTACGCATCGGATCTGCGCGCGCTGATCGACGTCAATCACGGCACCTGGCACGACGACCGCTACGCCACCTTTCGGATCGAGGGCACCGAGGGCGTCCTGAAAGGAACGATCGGGCTACTCTACGATTATCCGAAGGGCCGGCCGGACACCCTGGAGTTTTCGTCGCGGCGCCACTATCCAGGCACGTGGTTCAGACCAACGCTGGAAACGCTGTGGATCCCCGACGCCTTCATCGGCCCAATGGCGTCGCTGATGTGCGCCATCGAGGACGACACCGCGCCCGAAACGAGCGGCGTCGATAATCTTGGGACGTTGCGAACCGTTTTTGCCGCGTACCGCTCGATTGCCGAAGGCCGTCCCGTCCGGGTCGACGAGATAACGGACGACCCGCCGGCTGACGATGACGCCAGGCCGGCTCGGACGGTGCCACGATGAGCAGACTCCGGATTGGCATCATCGGCTGCGGCGCGATCGCGCAAATCCAGTACCTGCCGCTGCTTCGCGAGATGGCCGGCGAGTTCGCGATCGCGGGGCTGAGCGACCTGTCGGCCGACGTCCTGGCGCGGCTCGGCGATGTCTACGGCGTGTCGCCCGACCGCCGCTTTCAGGACTATCACGACCTCGTCGCGAGCGACGTCGAGGCGGTAGTCGTCTGCAATTCCGGTTCGCATGCGCCGCCAAGCATTGCCGCGGCGGAGGCGGGCAAGCACGTCTTAGTCGAGAAGCCGATCTGCACGACGCCGGGCGAGGCCGAAGCGATGGTCGCCGCCGCCGACGGAGCCGGCGTCACGATGATGGTCGCGTACATGAAGCGCCACGACCCGGCCTTTCGCTACGCCCAAGCGCGCGTCAGGGAGATGACCGCCCCTCGCTTCGCGCAGGTCAATCATCTCCACCCCGACAACAGCCTCCACCTCGCCGAGTTCAATCTCGTTCGCGCCCGTGATCTCTCTCCGTCGCTGCGCAGCGAGATGGAAGCCGCCTACGATCAGGCTGTCTCGTCGCTCCTCGGCTATCCCACCCCGGCGGACATGCCCGCCGATGTCAAGCAGGCGTTCTTCTGGGTGCACAACTCGATGATCCACGATCTCGGCAACCTCCACGGTCTGTTCGGACCGCCTGAGGCGGTGGTCAGCACCGAAGTCTGGGCGGACGGTGCCGGCATCACGACGACCTTGGCCTACCCCGGCGGGCTGCGCGCGGTCTGCACCTGGGTCGATCTGCCGGTGCTTCCCGCCTTTGAGGAAACGCTCGCGGTTTATGGCTCCCGCGAGCGGGTGATCGTCTCCTTTCCAACAGGGTTCTCGAAGGGAATGCCGTCCATCGTCACCATCCAAGGCATGGAGCCAGACCAACCTCCTTGGCGCAAAGAACTCAGCTGGCACGACAACCCCTTCGCGCTGGAGCTTCGTCACCTCAAACACTGCGTCGAGACAGGCGCGCGACCATTGACCGACGGTCGTGACGCGGTCGCCGACATCGCGCTCGTTCGCGACATCCTCCGGGCGTACATCGATCCTTCATCGTCAGCGGGAGGGCAACGCCGATGACGCCGCCGTTCGCCGTTTACGACTACCGGCGCGATATCCGGAACGTCCTGGTCGATCCGGCGATCCGCGGTCGGTTTCTCCGGATGGAACCGGGCGAGATCGGCCCCTTTCACAGCCACGACCTCGGCGAAGAGATTTTTCTGGTGCTGGAAGGGCAGGCGGAGTTTGAGATCGAAGGGCACGTTGAGGTTCTCGGGCCGGGTCAGATGTGCGTTGCCCGGACCGACGAGAAGCACGAGGTCCGCGTCGTCGGCGATCAGCCGATGACGCTCTTTCTCTCGGTCACGCCGCACCTGGAGCCGACCCACACGTTTTGGGACGATCAGGGGCGGAAGCTGCCACCACGCTACGGTTACTGGACGCCGGCTGGTCTGGCGGAGTGGTCGATGCCGGCCGAGCCGCCATCGGCGCTGGCGACGACCTACGCGGCGGCGACGCGACGTCTCGCCGAGACGCTCGCCACGTACGTCGACGAGCAGAGCGAAATGCTCTCCTCCGTCACGGATGGAACAGCCCGCGAGGACCGGAGCGAGAACAAGGCAGCCGTTGATGCCCTCTGGGAGCGGATGCGCGTAATTTGCCAACAATTCACCGAGCTTGAGCGGGCTTGGAACGACCTCGCCGTCGGCGCGGGTTCCGACGACGAGGGCGCGTAGCCTCAGGTGATCGCCACGCGAGCGGGAGCAAAGCAGTGAGCGCACCACCCCTTAATCTCATCTACCGGGTCTTCGACGGCTTCGACCAGGCGCTGACGCGGCAGGCAGCGGACTACCAAACGAGCCAACCGGGGTTTGCCCTCCACCTCGAATCGCTGGATGTCCCTTCACTTTATGACACGATGATCGCCAACCGGGGCTGCCTCTCCGGGAACTATGACCTCTTCCTCGCTGTCACGGACTGGTTTCCGGAACTGATTCGCGACGGCCTCGTTCTCCCGCTTGACGACCGCTTGCGGCGAGACCCTCCCCTCGGCTGGCCGGACGCCTGGCCGGCCTCTCTGCGGCGCCTCCAGCAGGACACGAGCGGTCACGTATTCGGCCTCCCGTACCACAATGGTCCTGAAGTTTTTATGTACAGAACCGATCTGTTCGACGATCCGATGGAGCGGGAGCGATTCCGCCGGCAGCATGGCAGAAATCTCGCGCCCCCCACAACGTGGTCAGACTTCCTCGACCTGGCGCGGTACTTCACGCGGCCGGACGACGACCTTGTCGGCTGTGTCGTCGCCGCCAAACCGGATGGCCACAACGACGTCTACGACTTCTTGATCCATCTCTGGAGTCGCGGCGGCGTTTTCCTCGACGAGTCGTGTCGACCGATGTTTGCCGGTGCGGAGGGCGAAGAGGCGCTCCGCTTCTACCTCGATCTCATTCACGAGCACCGCGTCACCCAACCCAATCCCTGGGAGTACGACAGCATCGCCTCGGGCGAGTTCTATGCGTCCGGTCGGGCGGCGATGATGTGGAACTGGTGCGGCTTTCACTCGGTCGCGGACCTCCCAGCAACGAGCAAGATTCCCGGCAAGACCCGCTCCGTCATGCTGCCCGGTGGTGACGGTCCCCGCGGAGAACCGGTCTCCTTGATCGTCTATTGGGTCATGACCATTCCCACGGGCAGCCAGTATCCGAATGCCGCCTGGGACTTCATGCGTCACCTGGCGACGTCCGCGATGGACAAGACGACCGCGTTGTCGGGTGGCTCGGGAACCCGTCTCTCGACCTGGAACGATCCCGAGGTCCGAGAGCAATTCGGCTACTACGCGACCATCGAAGAGGTCCATCGCCGGGCGCGAACGCTTCCCGCGCTCCCCGAATATCCCGCGATCAACGAGGTCATCGATCGCATGATGGCTCGTGTGGTGCCGAACCCCCAGTCGATGTCGCGGGCGCTGCGCGACGCGAGCCAGGAAACCGAGCAAATCTTGGCTGACGCTCTCTACTACCGGTAGCGCCAATGCGGCCGGCGGTTTGATTTCGGCGCGCCCGAATGGGAAAACGCCATGCTTCACATCACCAATGGAGACAGCGCCGCCACCCTCTTGCGCCAGGCGGCCCTTCCTGGAGAGGTTCTGGCCTGGAAGGACGTCTTGCACGAGGGCCCGGTCCCGGCCGGGTTATCACCGGCCCAATTGCGGCCGGTTCGGGCCCGCTTCATCGCAGCCCGCGGCTGGGCACCGGAGGGCGAAGTGCTCGCCGACCTCGAACGTCGGGATATGGTGGTTGACCGTGTCGGGAAGAACGAGGAGGTCGTCCTCTGGTTCGAGCACGACCTCTACGACCAGCTCCAACTCCTCCAAGTGCTCGACCGGTTTGCCACCAAGAACGGGAACGTCCCGGCGCTTTCGCTCATCGCCATCGACGCCTTTCCCGGCGTCGAGCCGTTCTATGGCCTCGGGCAACTTACTCCGGCCCAGCTAAGCTCCCTGTTTTGGCCACGACCCGCCGTCACGACGCGTTAACTCCAGCTTGCTCGCGCGGCCTGGGCAGCATTCCAGGCACCCGAACCGGCAGACCTTGAACGGCTCCGAACCGACGACACGTCCTCCCTTCCCTTTCTCGCCGGGGCATTGCGGCGGCACCAACAGCAGTACCCCTCCGTTCGCGACGGACTCTCCCGCACCGAGCGCCAAATCCTCGAAGCGGTCGCAGCCGGTACGATGTCACCACCCGCGATCTTCCGGGCCGATCAGGCGAGAGAGACCGCGCCGTTCATGGGCGACTCGGTGTTGTGGTCGTACCTGGCCGATCTCGCCTCTCCCCCGCATGCGGTGCTTGACCTCTCCGCTCCGCGTGCCATCCCCGGAACCGAGGAATTCGACCGCCAGACGGTAGGGCTGGCCGCGACCGGACAGGACGTCCTAGCTGGTCTCGTCGACCGTATCCACCTGGCGGGTATTGATCGCTGGCTCGGTGGACTTCACCTCGAGGGGCGAGAAGACGTCTGGCGATGGGATGGTCAACGGCTGACCGGCGAAGCAATCGCTGGCGACACGGGGATCGGCGACCCCGCTGACGACTCACACGGCTGAAGCATGTCCGGAATGGTGACGAAGTGAAAGCCCTCCGCGCGGAGGTCGCGGATAATCCAGGGTAGCGCCGTCGCCGTCGAGTCCAGACTTGTCGAGGCATCGAGGTGAAGCTCGACGATCGACCCGTCGCCGGCATTGGTCACCACCCGGTGATAAACGTCGTCGGCGGTGGCGTCGGGTCGCCAGTCCTCGCTCCGCACGGTCCAGGCGATCGGCAGATATCCCTCCGATGCGGCAATCCCCCGGACACGGTCGTCGATGGCGGCGGCGTAGGGGGTGAACCATGGACCGGGGGGAGCGCCGGCCGCCCGGGTTATCGCTTGGGCAGCGGTCCGCAGATCGCTGGCGACGTCGTCATCCGCGCGACCGGTCAACTCTGGCGGCAGGTTTCCGTGACTGCCGATCGCAAAGCCATCGCCAACGATGCGCTTCAGCAAGTCTCCGTGGTGGTCGGCCCACCAGCCCATCACGAACATCGTAGCGGGAACCTGGTCATTCTCAAGGGTGTCGAGGACATCCGTCGCCGGTGGAAACCCCGCCCCGATATTGAAAATCAACGCGACGCGGTTACAACCCGCCGCTCCCTCGGAGAACTCGGGAGGACGCGAGCCGAGCGATGGGGCGTAGACGTAGGTGCCATCCACAAAGCCAGCGCTCGATTTGTAGCGAACGGGCATGAACCCATTGATGGACGCCCCGGCAACGCTGATCGACGCGTCCAACGGGATTGTCGCCAGCACCGAGCAGGCCGGGCGAGGGCAGGCCAGAATGTCGGCGTGATACGTCCCAATGATTCTCGCCGAAAGCGCGGCCTCCGTCGCGCCGGTCGGCGGTTGCAGGAGCACGACGAGCAGCAGGAGGACGGCCCTCCATGGCGCTCGAAATCGACATCCTTCTCGCATCAGGCCAACGCTCACCTAAACGCGCGAACTGGGCCCGTCGCGGCGACGAGCATCCGGGGTTGATCGTCCCATCCTGGCCAGAAGGCCGAACAGACAACCCGACGGGGCTGCTTCCATCTCGACGGCGCGGGGTTCCGCGTTGAAGCGCACCCCCAATCCTGCACCATCGACAAGCGGATCGCCAATGTCCGGTGCCCCAGCACGCGCTGCTCTGGACGCACGATAGGGATACGTTAGAGGCCTCCGTTGGCGCTACCTCCGCACCTACCAGATGGCGCTCCGCCGGGCGGCTGACCCTGCGCGCTCTTGCCTTGTCGGCCTGGCTGCCGTATAAGGCGATCAATCCGGAGATCGAAACGGAGAGGCGCGTCGCGCCAGGCTCCCAACGCCGGGATCCACGCCGCGCCTTCGACGGAGGGAGACGATGTCGGTCACCGAGACGGTCGCCAGCGTAGCCGCCCCGGATCGCGACGCGCTGCTGCGAATGTACGAGCGAATGGTCCAGATTCGCACCTTTGAGGACGCCGCCGGGAAAAACTTCGCCGCTGGCCTCGTTCCCGGATTCGTCCATCTCTACGCTGGGGAAGAGGCGGTCGCGGTCGGCGTCTGCGCTCACTTGAACGACCAGGATTTCATCACCTCCACCCACCGTGGACACGGTCATTGCATCGCCAAGGGCGTCGACATCGGTGGCATGGTTGCAGAGTTGATGGGGAAAGCCACCGGCGTCTGCAAGGGCAAGGGCGGCTCGATGCACATCGCGGACGTCAGCAAGGGGATGCTCGGCGCCAACGGCATCGTCGGTGGGGGCATCCCGCTCGCCTGCGGCGCGGCGTTGACGGCGAAGACACTCGGCACGGGAGGCGTGGCGGTCTGTTTCTTCGGGGACGGCGCGTCGAACCAGGGCACCTTCCACGAAGGGCTGAACCTGGCCGCGATCTGGAAGCTCCCCGTCGTTTTCGTCTGCGAGAACAACGGCTACGCCGAGGCCACTCCGGTCTCCTACCACTGCTCGGCGACGGACGTTGCCACGCGGGCCTCCGCCTACGAGATTCCCGGACTCGTCGTCGATGGTCTCGACCTCTTCGCCGTCTATGAGGCGGCGGGCGAAGCGATCGCCCGCGCCCGGCGGGGCGAAGGGCCAACGTTGATCGAGGCGAAGACGTACCGCTACTATGGCCACTTCCAAGGCGACATGGTGACCTACCGGACCGAGGAAGAAGTCCTCCGCTACCGGGATCGCGATCCTATTGCCGGCGCCAAAAAGTACATCAAGGACCACGACCTGGCCACCGAAGAGGAACTCGACGCCATCGACGAACGTGTCGTCAACGCCCTTGACACGGCCTGGGAGTCCGCGCAGACCGCTCCCTGGCCCGCTGCCGAAGAGGCGCTGACCGACGTCTACGTCAGTTACTGAGGCGGCCTGGCTTATAACGACGCAACCACGTCGCCGGCTCTCGTGCCCGATCCCTCGCCAGGAAACCGACCGCCCGCGGAGAGGGGCCGCGGCTTCCGCCAAATCTGACGGCTGATAGCTGATGTCTGGTAGCTGATAGCGCAGGAGGCACACCATGGTCGTCGCGACGGCGACAAAGCAGATGACCTATGCCGAGGCGCTTCGCGAAGCGATGCGGATCGCGATGCGCGAGGACCCCACGGTCATTCTCATGGGCGAGGATGTCGCCGGCGGCGCGACCGTCGACCATCTCGCCAATGAGGACGCCTGGGGCGGACCGATGGGCGTCACGAAAGGTCTCGTTCAGGAGTTCGGCCGGAACCGAATCCTCGACACGCCAATCACCGAGGCTGGGTTTATCGGCGCGGCCGTCGGCGCCGCGGCAACAGGCCTGCGACCGATTGCGGAGTTGATGTTCGTCGACTTCTTCGGCTGCTGCATGGACCAAATATTCGATCAGGGCGCCAAGCTCCGATACATGTTTGGCGGCAAAGCCCGCTGCCCCGTCGTGATCCGCACCCAAATCGGCGCCGGTGTCAACGCCGCTGCCCAGCACTCGGGCTGCCACTACTCCGTCTTCACCCATATGCCTGGGATCAAGACGGTCATCCCCTCCACCCCCGCCGACGCCAAAGGGCTGCTTCTCAGCGCCATCCGCGACGACGATCTGGTCGTTTTCTTCGAGAACAAGGTGCTCTATGGGACGAAGGGCGAGGTACCGGAGGGAAACGAGGGGATTCCCCTCGGTGTCGCCGACATCAAACGCGCCGGGAGCGACGTCACGATTGTCGCCCTCTCCCGGATGGTGTCACAGGCGCTGACCGCCGCCGATTTACTGGCGGATGAGGGGATCGAGGCGGAGGTACTCGACCCGCGCACGTTGTCTCCACTCGATGACGAGGCGATCTTGACCTCGGTCGCGAAGACCCATCGTCTCGTTATCGTCGACGAAGATAATCCCCGGTGCGGCGCGGCCGCGGATATCGCCGCGTTGGTAGCCGACAAGGGTTTCGATACGCTCGACGCCCCGATCAAGAGCGTCACCGCGCCCCACACACCGGTCCCGTTCAGTCCCCCCCTCGAACAGCTCTACGTTCCGAGTCCGGAACGTATCGTCGAGACCGTCCGCGACATCATGTAGGGAGCACGAGCCTACCCGACCAGAACCACCCGGCGGCGACTAACGGCAGAAGCCTAATCCAGTCACCGACCCACCCTCTGCCGTCTGCCCTCTGCCCTCTTCGCGCGTAGCGCCGATACGGAGCGAACTGATGCCAACCCTCGTCAAGATGCCCAAGTGGGGTCTCACAATGACCGCTGGGACCGTTACTGACTGGATTGCCAGCGAAGGCGAGGAGGTCAGCGCGGGCGCCCCGCTGCTGACGGTCGAAACGGAAAAAGCGGTCAACGACGTCGAAGCTCCTGCCGATGGCATCCTCCGCAAGATCGTCGCTGCGACCGGATCGGAAGTGCCGGTTAGCGGCCCGGTCGCTATTATTGCCGCCCCGGATGAGACCCTCTCCGACGAAGACATTATCGCCCTGCTCACCGCCGCCGCGCCGAAGGCCGCCGCCACCGGGCCTGCCGTCGCCGGGCGCCCGGCGCGTGAATCCCGAGCCGCGAGTCGCGACGACAGCGGTCGCGTCAACGCGTCACCGGCCGCGCGCAAGCTCGCCCGGGAGTTAGATGTCGACCTGGCAGCGATCGAAGCGACGGGACCGGGCGGACGCATTACCAGCGACGATGTCCAGCGGGCCGCCGCCAGTTCGGCGCCCGGCGAGAGCGACGCGGCCGGGATCGAGGAACGGCAGATCCCGCTGGGGGACGGCCGGGATCTTTTTGCCATTCTCGCCGGTCCGACCGACGCCACTCCGCCACTGGTCTTCCTTCATGGCCTCGGCGGTTCCCAGGCAACCTGGATGACACTATTGGCCGACCTGGTGGACCGCTACCGCGTGGCGGCGCTCGATCTGCCGGGGCACGGGCAGAGTGATAAACCGGACCCGGCCGCCGCCGACTATTCCGTCGCGGGTTTGACGACCACCGTCATTCAGGGGATCGAGGCGCTCGGCTTGGAGCCAGTCGTCCTCGTCGGTCACTCGCTGGGCGGCGCCATAGCGATGCGGATTGCGCTGGAGCGCCCGGCGATCGTGCGGGGTCTCGTTCTGGTCGACAGTGCGGGCGTTGGCGACGAAATCAATCCCGAACTGCTCGACCGGGTCGAGGCAGAGCCGAGCAAGGACGAAGCACGACGCCTGCTCGAGCTCTTTTTTGAGAACAAGCGCTGGGTGTTGGAGCGGGGTGTCGAGGAGATGTATCGCGCCCGGTCGAGCCCCGGTGCCGACGCGGCCATGCGCGCGGCCGCCGCCGCGAGCTTCAGCCGGGAAGGTCAACGGATCGGTCTCGCCGGCCGGATGGGTGATATCAGCCTCCCGACCCTTGTCGTCTGGGGGGAGCGAGACCGGGTGATTCCCGCCACTCAGGCGGAGACCGCCGCCTCGGCGATCCCAGGCGCTTGGCTGGAGATTATCGAGGGGGTCGGCCACGTGCCGCAGGTGGAAGCGTCCGCCGAGTTGGCCCGGCTGCTCGACCGATTCCTCCGCGCCCTGCTACCGCCGGCGTGAGCGAGGGAACCGGCCTGGTCGGGATCATCGCCAATCCGGCGTCCGGGAAAGACATCCGCCGCCTCGTCGCTCATGGCTCGACCTTCGACAACAACGAAAAGATTCACATCGTCCGTCGCGCATTGCTCGGGCTGGAGGCAACCGGCGTCCGGCGAGTCGCCTACATGCCCGATACCTACGCCATCGTTCCGCGGGCAGCCGCGACCGTTTCCCTGAAGCTTGACCTGGTTCCCTTGCCGATGCCGGCATTGGGAAACCCTGACGACTCGTACGAGGCGGCACGCCGCCTCCACGATACGGGAGCCGGCGCCATCATCACCCTCGGCGGCGATGGCACGAACCGGGTCGTCGCCAAAGGCTGCGGCGACGTGCCGTTGGTCCCGATTTCAACCGGGACCAACAACGTCTTCCCGAAGATGGTGGAAGGAACGTTGGCCGGTTTGGCGGCCGGCCTCGTCGCGAGCGGCGCCGCTGCCAACCGGCCTGGCAGCCCTCCCGTCATCCGTCGCCTCCCTCGCCTCGACGTGCTCCTCGACCACGAGCGGTTCGACATCGCCCTGATCGACGTTGTCACCTCCCGCCAGTCGTGGATCGGCGCCCGCGCCCTGTGGGATGCCTCGCTGCTCGCCGAAATCGTGCTCTCGCGCGTGACAGCGTCCGAGATCGGGATGGCGAGCCTCGGCGGTTTGCTGTTCCCCGCTGGCCGCGGGTCCAGCGCCGGAGTCCATCTCATCGTCGGCAATCACACGACCCCTCGACGGGTGGTCGCCCCACTCGCCCCGGGGCTGCTCGCTTCGGTGCCGATCGAAGGCGCCACTCTCGTGGCGTCGGGAGAGACCATCGCCCTGCGCGGTGAACCCTGCACCGTTGCCCTCGATGGCGAGCGCGAGTTCGAGGTGCTCCCACCCGGCAGACCGCTCGCCGTGACCCTCAACCCAGACGGGCCGTGGGTCGTCGACATCGATGCCGTCCTCGCCGCGGGCGCCGAGGCGGGCATCTTCGTCTCGGACGGCACCGAAAGGAGGCCGGCGTCCCTCCCCAGCGACACGCCGGTCGACCTCATGGGATAGGTCTCCCTGGTTGCATTCCGAATGGAGGCGGCGGTAGCCTTGAATCGCCGCCGTGCGTCGGCGAGGGGAGGCAACCATGAACAGTCGCCACGTCACGCTCATCGTCTGCATCGCCCTTGCTGGATTGCTCGCGGCCGCCCCTGGCTCCGCCGAAAGTCAGCAACCGCTCCCGACTCCCCGCGGCCAACTTGGTGGTCCAGCGCCGCTCCAACTGACACCGGGAGTACCTTCAACTCCGATCCCAACCCCAACCCCAATGCCTACTCCAACCACACCGACCGCTACCGGCATTCCTCCAACATCCACGCCGCCCCAAACGCCCGCGAATCCGACGACACCCTCCGAGTTGCTGCCGGCGACATTGACCGGAGAGGACGCGGTTGCCGCGGTCGCGCCGTCGGTGGTGACCGTGATCGCCAGCCGTACCCGAAACGCCGGCCCTACGCCGAACGCGGAGACGATCGGCACCGGATCGGGGTTCGTGCTCGACGAAGCCGGCCACATCGTCACGGCGGCGGCGATCATCGACGGAGCGGAGACCTGGACCATCATCGCGGCGGGAGGCGACAGCCAACCGGCCGAGTTGATCGGCAGCGATCCCCTTACCGGCGTCGCGGTGCTCAGGATGGCAGGGTCACGCCTCGTGGCCGCGAGACTCGGCGCGCCTTCGGCGCTTCGTCCCGGACAACCCGTGCTCGCCCTGGGCACAGCCTACGGCACCTTCCCAAACACCGTGACCAGCGGCGTTATCAGCGCCATCGACCGGAGGCTGCCCGAGCGCTTCCCAGCGACCAATCTGATTCAGCACAGTGCGCCGACTTTCGACGGGGGCAGCGGGGGTCCGCTCGTCACCTTGACCGGCGAGGTGGTTGGAATCAACGTCCTGAGTCTTGCATCGGGCGATTCCCGTGATGCGTCACCCAACGTCTCGTTCGCCGTCCCCGTCGATACCGTCGAACGCATCGCAAAGGAATTGATCGCGGACGGTCGAATCCGCTACCCGTACCTCGGGGCCGCGGTCGACGAGCCACCCGCTGGACTCACCTCATCGCCCGCATCATCGGGCACTGCCGGCGCCCTGATCACCTCCGTCGCGGGCGATGGTCCCGCCGCACAGGCCGGGATCGTTACGGGCGACCGCATCCTTCAGATCGACCAGGAGTCAGTCGGCGCGGCGAGTTCCTTCAGCCAAATGCTCTTTGCGTATCATCCTGGGGACACGATTCACCTAACCGTGCGCCGGGGCGACGCCGACCAGACCATTGACGTGGTGCTCGGTGAAAGACCGGCCACGGGCGCGTCGCCCTCCACGCCAGCGCAGGGCGGGTAACACGGCCAACCGGCCTCCGAGCACCGCCGGGCGTGCGCCCGATATCGCCTGCTGGCTATGAGGAGACACCGTGATGAACTCAGACGAGGTCTGTTTCCTGTCGGCGCTCGAGCTTCGCGATCGCTATCGCCGCCGCGAGCTATCGCCGGTCGAGGTCACGGCGTCGATCCTATCGCGGATCGAGCACCTCAACCCTCGCCTGACCGCCTTTATCACCGTCACGCCGGAACTAGCGCTCGCCCAAGCCCGCGCCGCCGAGCGGGCGTACACGACGACGAGTGAACCCGGATTACTGGCCGGCGTCCCCATCTCGATCAAAGACCTGACCCCCACGAAGGGAATCCGCACCACCCGCGGCTCGCTGCTCGACCCCGACTGGATTCCCGATGAAGACCCGCCCTTCGTCGAACGGGTCTACGCGGCCGGGGCGATCATGCTGGGCAAGACGAACACGCCCGAGCTCGGCTGGAAAGGCGACTCCTCCAATCGCCTCGTCGGTCCCACCCACAACCCGTGGCGACACGGCCGGACCGCGGGCGGATCCAGCGGCGGCGGAGCGGCTGCCGTCGCGGCCGGGCTTGGTCCGCTCGCCCAGGGCAGCGACGGTGCCGGCTCGGTCCGCATTCCTGCCGCGTTCTGCGGCATTTTTGGTTTCAAACCCTCGTTCGGTCTGGTACCGCAATATCCGGCGAGTGCCGTCGGCGATCTTTCCCACCTTGGTCCTATGACCCGCACCGTCCGTGACGCCGCGCTCCTGCTCGACGTCGTCGCTGGCGCGGACCCGCGCGACCGCCTCTCCTGGTCGAGCGGCGCGGGGTACCTGTCGGCGATCGACGGCGAGATCCCTCCCCTCCGCATCGCCTGGTCCGCTGACCTTGGGTACGCCCCGGTCAAGCCTGCCGTCCGCGCGGCAACCGAGGCGGCCGCGCATCGCTTCGCCGATCTCGGCTGCGTCGTCACGGCGGCGAGCCCTCCTCTGCCGAGTCCCTGGCAAATCCTTGACGTCCTCTGGTCCAGCGCGATGGCGGGCTACTACCATGGCCGGTTCGAGGAGGTGCGTAACCAAATCGATCCTGGATTGGCGGCGGTCGTCGAACGCGGTCAGCGCTTCAGCGCCGCTGAGCTGTCGGCGGCTCACATCGAACGCTCGGCTTACTACCAGGGCATGCGCCAGTTCATGGATGGGTACGATCTCCTCTTGACCCCCACCCTCCCGAACACCGCGTTCGCGGCGGGCGCTGACCGTCCAGCCGTCGAGAATGAGGACGATTATCTCGACTGGACGCCCTTCACCTACCCGTTCAACCTGACCGGGCAGCCGGCCGCCACGGTTCCGTGCGGCTTCGTCGATGGCTTGCCGGTTGGTCTTCAGATCGTCGGTCGCTGGCACGACGACGCTACGGTCCTCCGCGCCGCCGCCGCGTTTGAAACGATCGCGCCATGGGCGGACCGGCACCCAGAGCTCGACTGAGCGAGCAACCCAGGAACGGGTTATCCCGGTTCCGTCCATGACCATCGCGAAGTTCCGCTACGTTCCACCGCCATGCTCACCGGCCCCGCGCGATCACCCGGCGTCGGGCCACGGAGACAGGTGGCCGGGACGGTGATACGATGGCGCGACTTCGCCAGGGGAAGGCGCGGAGACGGCGAAGCGAGGTGCGTAAATCCACGGTTGCCGTCAACGCGAATCGGTGCGGCGGTCAACGCCGTGAGAAAGGAACCGGTCCTCGATGTCACACGACCAGGAGCTCCCAACCTCGGATACGCCGTCGCGGCAGCCGATGAGCAAACGGTTGAGCCGTCGCCGCTTCGTCCAGGCTGCGGCGGCGACTCCCGCCGCGCTCAGCGCCGGAGCCGCCCTCGCCACGCGCGTCCTGACCCCGGCGGCTTCGCTCGCGGCCCAGGACAAGACCAAAGTCTCGTTCTGGTCCCATACGCATCCCCCGATGGTCGATGAGAACAAGAAGCTCGTCGCCGAGTTCATGAAGGCGAATCCCGACATCGAGGTCGGCTACGAGATCATCCCGAACATGAACTTCGCGGAGAAAATGCTCAGCTCGATGGGCACCGGCACCGGCCCCGACCTCATCAACATGGACGACAACCAGATGCGGTCGATCTACATCCCGAAGAAGCTCGTCAGCGAGGTCGACCCCGTTGCCCTCGGCTATGGCACGGTCGAGAAGCTCCAAGCTGCCTACATCCCAGGCGCGTTGGAAGGCTCGACCGTCGACGGAAAGATCTACGGTCTCCCCAGCGAGTTCAACGTCACCGCCTTCGCCATCAACACCGACGCCTTCAAAGAAGCCGGGCTCGATCCCAACACCCCGCCCAAAACCTGGGACGAGGTCGGGACGATGGGCCAGAAATTGGTCAAGAAGAACGGCGACACCGTCAGCCGGCTCGGGTTCGACTTTCTCTATCTTCACGCCGGCTGGTATCACAACCAGTTTGGCACCCTCCTCCTCCAGACTGGTGGCCGCCTCGTCTCCGAAGACGGCACCAAGGCGGTGGTCAACGAGCCGGCTGGCGTCCAAGCGCTCCAGATTTGGTACGACATGGTCTACAAGTACAAGGTCGCCGATCCAAATTTCAGCTCCCGTGAGGCCACCAACCCCTATCAAGACTTCGTTGACGGTAAGGTCGCGATGACGCTGATGAACCCGTGGGGCATGGGTCTGGTCACGAAGGAGTCGCCCGTCTTCGGCAAGTACCAGATCGTGCCCTTGCCGCAAGCAGACGTCGAGAAGCCCGCGGCGCCCCTCTACGCCTACTACTGGAGCGTCAACCAGCAGAGCAAGAACAAGGAGGCCGCCTTCAAGCTGGCCAGCTTCCTCGCCTCGAAGCCGGGCGATTGGCTGGCGAACGTCGATTTCATCCAGCCAAAGGTCGGATGGGAGAACGCGCCCGAGACCAAGAATTTCGCGTTTTACAACGTCTGGGCAGAGCAGATGAAAGCCGGCAAGTTTCTCCCGGTGGTCCCCAACTCCGAAGAGGTCGACAACATCATCAAGAGCGCGATCGAATCGTCGATTCTCAACGGGGTGGCGCCGAAGGAGGCGCTCGACGAGGCGGCGCAGAAGATCGACCAGGTGCTCAAGGGCTAATCACGGTCCTATCGAGCGGCGAGGGTCAGTGTTTGTAGGCCCCATCCGTTCTGAGCGATGCCAGGAACCGGCGGCGAAGTGGCGTTTGCCGCCGGTCATCCCCCAAGGGTCCCTTCATGCGAAGCTCCTCTCTCGAACGCGTTGTGCCGCCGCCGGTCGCCACGGGCCACTGGCGGTTGACGTACACCCAACGCCGCAATCTGTGGGGCTTCGCCTTTGCCCTACCCGCCCTCGCGCTCTTCGTTGCCTTCGCCATCATCCCGATCGCTCGCACGTTTTACATCAGCTTCTTCCAGTACGATCTGCTAACCAAGCCAACGTTTGTCGGTTTAGACAACTACCGGTCGATCGTCGAGGAGCCGCGGTTTCACGCCTCCCTCCTCCACAGCTTCGCCTACGTCGCCCTCACCTACATTCCAGTTTGGATCCTCGCACTCCTCTTAGCGCTGGCGTTGAACACCCGGATTAAAGCCCGCTCCCTTTTCCGCACCATCTACTTCGTGCCGGTCGTCATGAGCTGGGTCGTCGTCTCCGTAATCTGGAAGCTGATCTTTCACCGGAGCGGATTGCTCAACGTCATGTTTCTGCACCCCGTCGGGATCAGTCCCAAGACATGGCTGACCGACCAGGGGCTCGCCCCGTTCGCCATAACGCTGATGAGCGTCTGGAAGGAGGTCGGCTTCTTCATGGTCGTCTTCCTCGCCGGTCTCCAGGCGATTCCCACCGACTACTATGAGGCGGCCCGCGTCGATGGTTCGACGGGTTGGAACTTGTTTCGCTTTATCACGCTGCCGCTTCTCCAACCCACGATTCTCTTCGCGACCGTCATCGGCTTGATCACTGGTCTCCAGGTCTTTATCCCGCAGTTCGTCATGACCCAAGGCGGCCCGGTCGACGCCACGTTGGTCTTGACCCTCGACATCTATCAAACCGCCTTCGTCTTCCTCAAGATGGGCAAAGCCGCCGCCATGTCCGTCGTTCTCTTCGGCATCATCGCCGTGATCGTCCTCGCCCAGTTCCGCCTATATCGCTCGCGAGCTTACGAGTAAGAGTGAAGCCATGGCAGCGGCCGCGTACGTTCCTCCCGTCTCTCACCGACGACCGATCGCTTGGGGTCGCATCGTCCTGACGATCTTCGTCGCCGCCGGCGCGGCGCTGATTCTGCTGCCGTTCGCCTACATGCTCTCCACCTCCCTCAAATCGACGAACGAGGTCTTCACTGTCCCGCTCCATTGGATCCCGAACCACCTCCGCTGGACGAACTACACGACCGCCCTGCGCGAACATCCCATCGGTCACTACTTCTTGAACAGCTTGCTGGTCGGGATCTCGGTGACCCTCCTCAACCTCCTGACCTGTTCTCTAGCGGGCTACAGCTTCGCCAAGTTCTCCTACCCAGGGCGGGACGTGGTCTTCGGCATCGTCCTCGCCACGATGATGATTCCACTGGCCTCGATGATCATTCCGCTCTATCTCGTCGTGAAGCAACTCGGCTGGATCAACTCCTACCTCGGTCTCATCATCCCCGCCGGCACAAGCGCCTTCGGCATTTTCCTGATGCGTCAGCAGATGCTCGCCATCCCCGACGACCTCCTCGACGCGGCTCGCCTCGACGGCGCGAGCGAGCCCCGCATCTTCGCCGAGATCGTCATCCCCTTGAGCCGGACGGCGCTGGCGTCCCTCGCGATTTTCATCTTTATGTGGAACTGGGACAGCTTCCTCTGGCCCCTGCTCGTCGCCACCGAAGACGCCTACCGGACGCTCCCCCTCGGCATCGCCCTCTTTGAAAGCAGCTATGGCACCAACTATCCCCAATTGATGGCGGTCGCCTTCCTCGCCATGCTCCCGGTCCTGATCGTCTTTCTCGTCCTGCAGAAGAACTTTATCGAGTCGTTGACGATGGTCAGCGTCAAGGGATAGTCCCGATGCCTTACTCGGTGACCATGTCGCCTCACGAGACTACCGTGGCTCATGGGCGCTCACATCCGCGTCGGTGGTGCAACCTCAGCCGCTTATGCGCGGGTTGCGGCGCGCCTCTCGACAGGACCGCGGCATGACCGCCACTCTGGCGCCGCTGGAACGTTTACGCGGCGGACTCGTCGTCTCCTGCCAGGCACAACAAGACAATCCGCTCCACGGTCCCGCGATGATGGCGGTGATGGCGACCGCGGCGGTTAAGGGCGGCGCCATCGGCATTCGGGCCAACGGCGCCGCTGACGTTGCCGCTATCCGGCACACGGTGGACGTTCCCATTCTTGGCATCAACAAAGTCGTAGACTCCCGCGGCCAGGTCTTCATCACGCCGACCGCCGCCAGCGCCCGCGAGGTCATTGCCGCCGGCGCCACCCTGGTGGCGCTGGACGGTACGACGCGTGCCCGACCGGGCGGCGAAACGCTGGCCGGCGTCATCGCGGCGATTCATGCCGCCGCTGCCGTCGCCCTCGCCGACGTCGCCACCCTCCGCGACGGGCTCTACGCGATCGAGTGCGGCGCGGACGCGGTCGGCACGACCCTGAGCGGCTATACGGACGACAGCCCTCGCGCGGAGGAGCCCGACTTCGATCTGCTCCGGGAGCTCGTCTCCCTCAATCGCGTTCCCGTTTTTGCCGAGGGCCGAATCTGGACGGGTGATGACGCCCATCGCGCGATGGCGCTCGGCGCCTCCTTCGTCGTCGTCGGGACGGCGATTACGAATCCGATGGCGATTACGCGGCGATTCGCGGACGCCGTCCGTGCTGGTGAAATGCACCCATCACCGGCCGGCAGGGACAGTCAGCAGACGGGAGAGACCAGGTGACGAAAGGTTATGACCGCTACTTCGACGAGCTCGGTAGGTTGCTGGGCGATCTTCGCCGCGGCGAGGGTCATGCGATCGAGGCCGCGGCGGGGTTGATCGCCGAGTGCATTGGCGCTGGCAACATCGTCCATGTCTTCGGCAGTGGCCATTCCCACATGATGGCGGAAGAGGTCTTCCACCGGGCCGGCGGCCTGATGGCCGTCAACGCGATGCTCGACCCGAACTTGACCGCCTTCGGCACCCTCAACGCCGGCATGGTCGAGCGGACCGAAGGTTATGCCAAGGTCGTCCTCGCGTCGTTCGACGTGCGCGCGAATGAAGTGGTCATCGTCGTCAGCAACTCCGGTATCAATCCCGTCCCCGTCGAGCTCGCCATTGAAGCTCGGCTGCTCGGGGCGAAGGTGATCGCCGTCACGTCCGTCGCGGCGTATGCCGGCGCCACGTCCCGGCATTCATCCGGTCGCAAGCTGGCCGACGTCGCCGACCTCGTCGTTGACAGCCATGTCCCGGCCGGTGACGCGATCGTCCGGTTCGATGGACTCGACGCGGCCGTTGGCGCCGCCTCCACCGCCCTCGGTGCCGCCCTTATGAACGCGATGATGGTCGCGGCGACGGAGCAGCTTCTTGCCAGCGGTGGTCAACCTCCGGTGATCGTCAGCATGAACGTTCCCGGCGGAGATGATCACAACCGGGCGCTGGTCGAGCGCTATCGTCCGCGTCTTCGCCTACTCAAGGGGTAATCGGTGCCGAGCGGGCGACTCCTCCTCGCCATCGACGGTGGCCAAACCGCCACCAAAGCGCTGCTCGCGGCTCCCGACGGCCGAGTCCTTGGCGCGGGGCTTGGTGGCCCTTCCGACCACTTTCACGCCGACGGCGGTGAGTCGCGCAACCGCGAGGCAATCCATGGCGCCATCCTCTCCGCGCTCCAGGCAGCTGGGGCAACAACCTCCGACGTCGCGGTCATCGCGCTCGGCTTGACCGGTGCCCCGACTGGCGGCACCCAGAACCCAATCGTCGAAAAGATCGTCCGCGAGATCGTGTGCCCTGACCACATGATCGTGGTCGCCGACTACGTGACGAACTTGGCCGGCGCCTCCATGGGACAGCCCGGTGTTGTCGTCATTGCCGGCGGAGGCGCCATCGCCTACGGCGTCACCGCCGGCGGCCAGGAAGCGATCAGCGGCGGATTTGGCTACCTCCTCGGCGACGAAGGGAGCGCCTTCGACATCGGCCGCCGGGCGATTACGGCGGCCGCGCGCGCGGAGGATGGTCGTGGCCCGCGAACCGCGCTCTCGCCGGCGGTCCGCTCGGCGTTAGACCTGACGGCGATGCGTGATGTAACCCGGCTCGTCTACCGAGCCGGGTTCCGACGAGACCGCATCTCACTTCTCGCGCCGCTCGTTGCTGACGCCGCACGTACCGGCGACGAGGTCGCCACGAGCATCATGACCGCGGCGGGTCAGGAGCTCGCGACCGCCGCGCTGGCCGTCGTGCGGACGTTGTATCAGCCGGGAAAACGGGTGTCCGTCTACCTCACGGGCGGGGTATTCGAGGCCGGGGACGTCATTCGCGCACCCTTCGTGGCCGCGCTAAGAGATCGCTGGTCGGAGGCGCTGGCCCGCGAGCCTGCATTCCCACCGTCGGTCGGCGGGCTCATTCTCGCCGCGCGCGCCGCGAATATCGATCCAGACGGGGCATGGCTCTCGGCGCTGGCGGGAAGCCTTCCCCGATGACCACTCTCCATCCCAACCCTGAGTGCCGCGCGGACGTGGGACGGCCCGGCTGGCGGGCCGGCGCCGCTACCCTCCACTTCCCCGTCGCCGTTGGCACGCCGCTCGATGGGTATGCCGCTCGTACGGCCCCGTCGACCGGGACGCTCGACGATCTCTCGGTTTCCGCGTTGGTGATCGAGCGAGCGAGCCAGCGGCTCGTCCTGGTCACGGCAGACGTCGCCGCCGTCGACCGCGCTCTCGTCCTCGACATCGTTACGCGGGCGGGTTTGCAGGAATCCGCCGTATTCATCTGTGCGTCCCACACCCACAGCGGTCCGGCCGGCCTGATTCCCCGGCTCCATCCTTCCCAACCGGACCGACTCGATCGCGCGTTGCGGTCCGCGTTCATCACGGCCTGCTCGAACGTAATCGCGATCGCCCGCTCTCACCTCCAACCGGTCACCCTTCACCTCGGGCGGGCGACCACGGACGGCATCTGCGCGAATCGCAACGATCCTACCGGTCTAGCCGACGATACGATCACCACGATCGCCGCCCGGCGCCTGGACGGCTCGTTGCTGGCAACGCTGGTTCACTTCACCTGCCACCCAACAGTTCTAGGTCCGGACAACATGTTGGTTTCCGCCGACCTCGGCGGCGCGGCGCGGCGCTTCTTCAGCCTAGAACTTCCCCGCACTACCGACCCCGCCGTCGTCCTCTTCGCCAACGGAGCGGCCGCCGACGTCAGTAGCCGCTTCACGCGTCGCGATCAGGGACCGGGCGAGGTGGCCCGGCTAGGTAGCCAGCTCGCGGTGGCGGCTTACCGCGCGCTGATGGCCGCCACACCGGTCGAGGGCGAGCTTCGGTACGGGCGGACACAGGGTCAGCTCCTCCCGCGGCTCGCGTCGGAGGGCGCCGCAACAATCCCGGGCGGGTCGCCCGCCGGGGGTAGGCACGAACCGTCCAGCAGCGCGGCCGAGCGGCGGCGATTCGCCAGCACGACGGAAGGAGCCGCGCTCGCCACTGGCCTGCCGTCCGTCGCCCCGGCGGAGACCGAGATCGTGCTCGATGGTGTCGCCATCGGCGACCTGGCCCTCCTCGCGATCCCGGGAGAGCTCCTCACCAATCTGGGTCGCACCATTGTGGATGATAGCCCGTTCGCGACGACGCTCGTCCTCGGCTATACGAATGGGTATCTCGGATATTTCGCGGATAGTGCCGCCGACGCCGTAGCCACCTACGAGACTCTCGCCAGCCCCTTCGCCCCGACCGCGGGGGACACCGTGGTCCGCCTCGCCCGCGATCTACTCTCCAGGCTGGCCAAGCAAACGGGAGAGGCGGCTATGGGCGATTACATTCCCCAACCATGATCCCCATCCGATGCGATCACCGCGAGATGACGGCGGTTTGCAAGCCTTTTGGGATCGATGGCCGGCCGATTTCGCGAGCTCCCAGCCTTCCAGTTGATTCGCGACAGGCATCCAATGGAGTAGACCGGCCCCGCTTGCTCTGAGGGGCGGAGCGCGCTGGAGAAGGCGGGCCGCGAGGGAGGACCGAGAAGTGAAACCGTACGCGGTTGTGGGCGATCTCGCCATCGGTGGCCAGCTCGTTCCCGGCGCGGTCGTCGTCAAAGCGGGACGCGTCGTGGCCATCGTGCGCCCTCCGCGACGCGATCAATTGCCGTCAAGCATCCTCGAGGCGCCGATCATCGCGCCCGGTCTCATTGACCTGCAGGTAAATGGGGGGTGGGGTGTCGAGGTCGGGGAGGACCCTGACGCGATAAAGACCCTCGCCGCTCGCCTGCCGGAAACCGGCGTGACCAGCTTCCTCCCCACCGCTATCAGCTCGCCAGCGGAGTTTTATCCTGGACTCTTCACGGCGTTCGCCACGGCGCGAAATAGCCCCGGCGCGTGCCCGCTGGGGCTTCATCTCGAAGGGCCGTTTCTATCGCCCGCGCGCCACGGCGCGCATCGCCGTGACATCATCGAGCGGGCCGACGCCGCGTTGTTCGACGATCTCCTTAAACGCGACGGCCTGTGCCTGATGACTCTTGCTCCCGAACGTCCTGACGCCCTCGATCAGATCCACCGCCTGAGGCAGCGCGGCATCGTCGTCAGCCTCGGCCACACCGACGCCTCCAACGACGAGTTCGTGTCGGGACTCGATGCCGGCGCGACGATGGCGACGCATCTCTTCAACGCCATGTCCCCGTTCGCCCATCGAGCACCGGGGGCGATTGGCGCCGCCCTCGTCGACGACCGGGTAACCGTCGGGTTGATCGCTGACGGCGTCCACTCCCACCCCGCGGCCCTCCAACTGGCGTTGAAGGCGAAGGGCCCGGACCGGATCGCCCTTGTTAGCGACATGATGTCCGCCGCCGGGATGCCTCCCGGTCGCTTCACGCTGGACGGCCGCCCCGTCATCGTCGATCGGACGACGGTCCGGCTGGAGAACGGCACCTTAGCTGGATCGATTCTCACGCTCGACCAGGCCGTCAGCAACGTCATCCGCTGGACGGGCCTCGGGCCCGCCGCCGTCCTGGCGATGGCCTCCACCGTCCCCGCCCGTCTCCTCGGTCTCAATCACACCGGACACCTCACGGTCGGGACCGAGGCCAACTTTGCGCTGTTCGACCGCGACCTCAACGTCCTCGCCACCATCGTCAATGGACTGGTGGTCTACCAACGCGAAGAATTCGCGGGCGGCTCGGTGGGATGATCGCGTGTCCGAGCGTTGCCCCCCCTCTCCCGCGCATCAGGCCGGTGCCCCTTGGACGCGGGGCCTCTCTCCCGGATAGTTTGTGCTCTGGCACTCGGTCGCCAATTGCCAGCGACCCGTCGGGGGAGTTGACCGGCCGCCACTGTCCACCACGACCCCACCTGAAACGGTCCGGGAGCGAGCCCAGCGCCGGAGGGGCTTCGTGGGGTCAGCCCGGGGATTCATCCCCGGGCGTGTCACCGCCGTGACCACGCCTCCACCGCCACGGCTCGTAACCGCGCCTCCCCCCTTCCCTCATTACGGTCCATGACCCCCGTGACCCCGCACCCACCACCACGGCCCATAACCGCCCTGCCCCCGCACCCCTCATGCCTACGGCCCATAACCGCCCTGCCCCCGCACCCCTCATGCCTACGGCCCATAACCGCCCTGCCCCCGCACCCCTCAT
>JAABUS010000530.1_pt1 | contig 95579 bp, 75 predicted proteins | sample 5560161 | NCBI WGS metagenome assembly JAABUS01 (sample SAMN10711885, study PRJNA513376) | rock metagenome | isolation source: Antarctica rocks | place: Antarctica: Victoria Land, Trio Nunatak nord | collected 2016-01-04
AAATAAACACAAAAAAGCATCTCAAATTGTATCTTTAAAATACACGAAAAGCTCTTTCACTTTTTGGTCTCTCTGTAGAGGGGTTACCATCACCGGAATGAGGGGTTACCATCACCGGAATATACAAACTTATGCAATTGAATTCCAACTTTTATCAAACCATACAGCAACTGTTTAAGCAGGCATGTTCAAGTGCAAAAGCAACAGAATTGTAGCAATGCCGCTTGGCCTATAATATTTTTTTTTAAATTTATTTTCTATGCAAACCTGTTTCGACACTAATTTAACTGTCTTACGTTCTATGTGAGGAATTTAAAGTTATTTAATTCTTATGCAAATTTACCTGAATACATACGGAACTTATCTGCACGTAAAAGACGATATGTTCGAGATAAGAATACCTGCAAAAGATGCAGAATCTACCAAACAGCATATTGCGGCACATAAGATTTCCTCTATTATAATGTGTACATCAGCCGCGTTAAGTACCGATGCTGTAAGACTTGCACTTATTAATAATATCGATATAATTTTTACGCAGTCTGATGGTCATCCTATAGGCAGGATCTGGCATAGCAAATTAGGAAGTACTACTAAAATAAGAAAAAGACAGTTAGAAGCAAGTTTGGGTAAAGAAGCAGTTGCATTTACTAAGTTATGGATTCTTGAGAAAATGGCCAATCAGTTGGAATTTATAAAGGACTTAAGGAAGCATCGTGTTCAAATGACAGAATATTTAAATGATAAAATTAGTAGGATTGAAAACCTGATTGTATCGTTAAGTAATTTAAAGGCTGAAAAAATTGAAGAAGTTGCTGATACTATCAGGGGACTAGAAGGTACTTGCGGTCGCTTATATTTTGAAACAATCAGTTATGTTCTCCCGGAAATATACCAGTTTAATGGAAGAAGCACCAGACCTGCAAAGGATATGTTTAATGCTTTTATAAATTATGGGTTTGGGATCTTGTATTCTAGAATAGAAAAAAGCCTGATGATTGCAGGGCTTGATCCTTATGTAGGGTTTCTTCACAGGGACGATTATAATCAGAAGAGTATGGTATTTGATTTCATTGAACCTTACAGGATTTTCGTTGAAACAGCTGTTTTTAGATTGTTTGCTGCTAAAAAGATAAATAAAGCCCATATAGATGAAATTACAAATGGAGTAACATTAAATAAAGAAGGTAAAGAGTTATTGGTTACGTCATTGAATAATTATATGGATGATACGATTCGTTATAAAGGAAGAAACCAAACCAGAGTAAATGCAATGCAGCAAGACGCTCATGTTTTCGCAAATAGCTTAATAATATAAAGGATAGCATACTTAAAACTTAAATAATTTGCATGATTGTATGGGTTCTTTATGATATCGAGGATGATAAAATACGATCTAAAATAGCCAAGTTTTGTAAACAGGCTGGTTTATACCGGGTGCAATTTTCCGTATTTTTAGGTACTATTGATTTGAATCAAAAAGACACTTTGACTTTGCAGATTGAAGCTTTAATTGATGTTGAAAAGGATTCGGTATACATTTTTCCCATGTCGAAAAGTGAATTACAAACTACAGCATTACTTGGAAAGGCTTTTGATAAAAAAATGGTTACTGATGAAGTTAAGGCATTGTTTTTATGACGTTGACACCTTCTCATATTATTGAATATTTGTACTGTCCAAGGTTTACCTATTTTGAATATGTATTATCTATACCACAATATGAAGAACGTAAATATAAAGTTAAACGTGGTCGTGAAATACATGATGAGAAATTAGAGCAAAATAAAGATTATCTAAGGAAAAGGATAGGTGCGGTAGAAAGATATAAGGACCAATATCTTACTAATAACTTACTTCGTGGAAAAATTGATGAGGTATTAAAACTTGAGGATGGGACTATGGCGCCTTTGGATTACAAGTTTGCCAGCTATGATGATAAAATCTATGAAACTTATAAAACGCAAATGTTTTGCTATGCCTGGCTTATCGAAGAGAATTATAATTGTAAGGTTAATAAGGGGTTTTTAGTATACACAAGAAGTTCAAATAAGCTGGTGGAAGTAGCTATCAACGAATCCGATAAACAATTAGTGAAAGAATGTGCAAAGGATATCGGATTTATTATAGATAGCAATTTGTTTCCTAAGGCTACAAAATACAAGAAGAGATGTGTAGATTGCACATACCGGAATATTTGTATCAAATAAGCGGCGCCGGACAGCAATTTATTAAAACAAAGTGAAAAACAAGATACAAGTGACAGGTAATAAATCAATTATGGATCCGGAAATTATTAAAAATCTCATGAAAACAAGCTCTTTGACATATTGGAAACTTAAAAATAAGCTACTCCTGTTTTATGATAAAGGGTTACAAGGTAAAATTTTACAATATAAAACGACTTGTTGAGCACCATCCAGAATAATAAGGATTGAAACCTGCTAATTGATAAACAGCTCCATTAAAAAGTCTAATACTTGTTGAGCACCATCCAGAATAATAAGGATTGAAACAATGGTAAAACAATAGATTCGGTAAGGCAAACAGGCTTGTTGAGCACCATCCAGAATAATAAGGATTGAAACTGGAGAGATTACAGAAATGTAGCTGAGGTATTAAGCCTTGTTGAGCACCATCCAGAATAATAAGGATTGAAACTACGACGGTGGTGACGGCCAAACAGGATGGACTTCTTCTTGTTGAGCACCATCCAGAATAATAAGGATTGAAACCAAAAATTGTAGGAGCTACAACAAGCAACCTAGTTGACTTGTTGAGCACCATCCAGAATAATAAGGATTGAAACTTGGGATGGAACTTTGATTACCCAAACAATGATGGCACTTGTTGAGCACCATCCAGAATAATAAGGATTGAAACCCGGTTGTAACTATCAATCAGGATCGGGAGGATAAGCTTGTTGAGCACCATCCAGAATAATAAGGATTGAAACTGGATACCAAGTAACGGCATCTAACGGTGGGATAAATCTTGTTGAGCACCATCCAGAATAATAAGGATTGAAACCAAGCTCATCATTAGTTCCGAATCCTTTAATGCGCGTCTTGTTGAGCACCATCCAGAATAATAAGGATTGAAACCATAACTCCTTGCTAAAATACTGATAGCGGAAGTGGCTTGTTGAGCACCATCCAGAATAATAAGGATTGAAACCAGCTTATCAAATACTACAATTAGGGTATTGCTAAGGCTTGTTGAGCACCATCCAGAATAATAAGGATTGAAACTCAGCGGGCTTTGCGTTATATTTTGCTCGGGTTAATCTTGTTGAGCACCATCCAGAATAATAAGGATTGAAACTATTTTTCTGGCATTGATTCGTTTGCAATAACAGGTCCTTGTTGAGCACCATCCAGAATAATAAGGATTGAAACAATCTAACAACGGCGGTACAAACGCTGGAAATGGTCACTTGTTGAGCACCATCCAGAATAATAAGGATTGAAACCTAATAGTGATTCAGCGCTTATTCCTGTAGGTCCAAGCTTGTTGAGCACCATCCAGAATAATAAGGATTGAAACGCGGTTATTCAGGAACATTAATAATACAGGGGTTAAACTTGTTGAGCACCATCCAGAATAATAAGGATTGAAACGTTTGCTTTTCAATCATTCGTGATTGTTCCCTGGCAACTTGTTGAGCACCATCCAGAATAATAAGGATTGAAACGGGATTTGGCAATAATTATTGCCGCTATAGTAGCCGCTTGTTGAGCACCATCCAGAATAATAAGGATTGAAACATATTTAATCCGATATGTAAGGTGATTTTGATAAGCGCTTGTTGAGCACCATCCAGAATAATAAGGATTGAAACAAATTCAAAATATCAGGTACTACTTATACTGCTGACACTTGTTGAGCACCATCCAGAATAATAAGGATTGAAACTAGTCCGGTAATATGAACCATTTGCCCCTGGAGCAATCTTGTTGAGCACCATCCAGAATAATAAGGATTGAAACATCTTTTCCTTGTAAGATGAATCTGCGGGTTCATAGCTTGTTGAGCACCATCCAGAATAATAAGGATTGAAACGATTGTTGTAATTCAGGGATGAACATAGCAACAGGCTTGTTGTGCACCATCCAGAATAATAAGGATTGAAACCGATTTCAGACGGATCGAATGTAGCTTTGCAGAGTTTCTTGTTGAGCACCATCCAGAATAATAAGGATTGAAACTGAAGTAAAGAATCGAACTTATTAGGTTTAAAATTTCTTGTTGAGCACCATCCAGAATAATAAGGATTGAAACCATAAAGGTTTTAGCTTATGAACCAGTATTGAATTGGTCTTGTTGAGCACCATCCAGAATAATAAGGATTGAAACGGGATTTGGCAATAATCATTGCTGCAATAGTAGCCGCCTTGTTGAGCACCATCCAGAATAATAAGGATTGAAACAAACACGTTTATGGTTATCCTTTCAGTAAAACAGGGGCTTGTTGAGCACCATCCAGAATAATAAGGATTGAAACCTAAGTAATGGATTTAGTTGTAACGATACGAAACAGGCTTGTTGAGCACCATCCAGAATAATAAGGATTGAAACATTTCTCTTGCCCATCTTGTTTCAATTTGGCAGACAGTCTTGTTGAGCACCATCCAGAATAATAAGGATTGAAACAGGGATTATAAGTCTGTAAGGGTCTGTAAGCGATAACCTTGTTGAGCACCATCCAGAATAATAAGGATTGAAACAAGGCTAGGTTGTAATTTAGTCTGAGCCATATTAAGTCTTGTTGAGCACCATCCAGAATAATAAGGATTGAAACTAGTTGCTAATACTAGGTTAGATAAGGTTCAATAATTCTTGTTGAGCACCATCCAGAATAATAAGGATTGAAACAAGTTTCAAATGCTTCGTCGATTGTAACCGCTGTTGCTTGTTGAGCACCATCCAGAATAATAAGGATTGAAACTCAGCCTATAAGAAATGCTGTAATTAATTCAGGTGATCTTGTTGAGCACCATCCAGAATAATAAGGATTGAAACTTGCAACAAAAGAAATATTGGTTCCATCAAAAACACTTGTTGAGCACCATCCAGAATAATAAGGATTGAAACCTATTCTGTGGAATAGGCAAGATGACGGACAATTAGATTCTTGTTGAGCACCATCCAGAATAATAAGGATTGAAACCGGATCTTCAATTTATTGATCCTAACTCCTGGGTTGCTTGTTGAGCACCATCCAGAATAATAAGGATTGAAACACAAAGTAACGAAGCTTACCAGGAAAGTGCTTGAGACTTGTTGAGCACCATCCAGAATAATAAGGATTGAAACCAGCTATTAATATAGACAGCGGAGACAAAATTTTGATCTTGTTGAGCACCATCCAGAATAATAAGGATTGAAACAAGAATCATCATGTTGAACAGTATTTGTTCCATGACAACTTGTTGAGCACCATCCAGAATAATAAGGATTGAAACTTTTTTCAACAGAAAGTGCAGCCGTATTCAAAATATTCTTGTTGAGCACCATCCAGAATAATAAGGATTGAAACCGAGAATACAGAAGAAAGAATCATGAAATAATAGTAACTTGTTGAGCACCATCCAGAATAATAAGGATTGAAACTTGCATTGTAACCCAGGAGCAGGCATGAGTTATCGTCTTGTTGAGCACCATCTAGAATAATAAGGATTGAAACTTAGCCCTATCGGGACTTACAAACGGTTCTAGCGTGGCTTGTTGAGCACCATCCAGAATAATAAGGATTGAAACTGGATTTGATCCTCTGGACCAGTGGTCGCGGTATTCTCTTGTTGAGCACCATCCAGAATAATAAGGATTGAAATATAATGGCAAGATCTGGTGGAGGTAAATCTATCAGCACTTGTTGAGCACCATCCAGAATAATAAGGATTGAAACAACATGCGGGTATTTGAGGTTGAAATTTGAGGCACTCTTGTTGAGCACCATCCAGAATAATAAGGATTGAAACATAGTACAGTTTATGCGAGCGGATTCAGCAACGTAGACTTGTTGAGCACCATCCAGAATAATAAGGATTGAAACTAAACTGCGCCCATTCTTGATTCGTTTACTTCAAAATCTTGTTGAGCACCATCCAGAATAATAAGGATTGAAACAGTATTCTTTCCGGATAAAATCATCCTCCTTCTGAGCTTGTTGAGCACCATCCAGAATAATAAGGATTGAAACGAATCAAGCTTAACTTACCATAATATAAATGACTATACTTGTTGAGCACCATCCAGAATAATAAGGATTGAAACATCAATACTTTTGCAAACTTAAAAGGGGATGGATATTACTTGTTAAGCACCATCCAGAATAATAAGGATTGAAACCTAAGAATTTGATTATGAACTCAGGACTATCCTCAGACTTGTTGAGCACCATCCAGAATAATAAGGATTGAAACTAAATGTATCAATGCATAGCATTGCTAATGCCATAAACTTGTTGAGCACCATCCAGAATAATAAGGATTGAAACACAAAGTCAAATACATTAAAAAACAACAACACAACAGACTTGTTGAGCACCATCCAGAATAATAAGGATTGAAACCGTTGCTAAGACTACCGTTTATTTAAATTTTGTATCTTTACTTTTCGTTTACAGTTAAACCCCATTTACCTGGGTTTAAAGTAAACCAAACAGTAATGGCTAGAAGTACTTATATCTCAGTAAATCTAACTCAAAAGCAGATTGATTTTATGCTTATGCTGGATGCTTATGAACTGGATATTTTTTCGTTGGAAGAGATTAAAAGACAAGCCCCTGATAAATTTGAAGACGTAAATGAACTAGTGGAAAATCTGGTGCATAAAAAAATTCTTTCAAGGATAGAGAGAGGAAAATATTGCCGTGCAAATTTCCGTGATGAGAACGTAATAGCGTGTTATCTGGCTTATGATGGTGCAATAGCTTATTGGTCTGCTCTGAATAGGCACGGACTAACGGAGCAATTTCCTAATTCGGTATTTGTACAAAGTACAAAAGTCAAAAAGGATAAAAGGGTATTTGGGGTATATTACAAATTCATAAAGATAGCTGCTTCAAAAAGACAAGGTATTAGCCAGGAGGGATTTGGTAATCATAGTTACAAAATGACAAATATTGAAAAAACCATTGTGGACTGTTTTGATTTGCCACAATATTCAGGAGGTTATGCAGAATTAATAAGAGCATTTAATGCTGCAAAGCTGGATAATGAACAACTGATAGCTGCGTGCAAAGCTGTTCATAACATAGCGGTCGTAAAACGTATGGGCTATTTAGCGGAATTATTTAGGGATAATGAATTACAAAGTTTTATCCGTTTTGCACAGAAGCAGGTAAACGAAAAATATAATCTGTTTGATAGTTCCGGTATGGAAGAAGGAGAATTTATAAGCAAGTGGAGGCTGAGATTAAACATCACCAGGAGTCAAATTATTGATATAACTAACAACCAGTACTAACTACATGGGTACTTGGTCATTTTATGTCAGGCATATATTCTGATGAGGAACTAAAAGCTAATTTGATCTTTAAGGGCGGTACTTGTTTGAAAAAATGCTGGTTTCCTGACTATAGGTTCTCGGAAGATCTTGATTTTACCTCCTTATCAGAAAAATTTATTTTTACTAATAAGCATCTTGAATCTATTTGCAATCATGTAAGTGAATGTGCAGGAATCAGAACTGAGATTGTTTCCCTGGAACCAATGTTATTTATAAATAAGCTTGTAGGATATAAGGCTATTATAAAATACTGGGGAGCGGATCATCCTAAAAATGAAGCTCCCGCTCCCGTCGAGAGATGGCAAACCAAAATAAAAATAGAAATAATTCTTTATGAGAAAATAATCTTTAACAGTATAGCTAAAATACTTTATCATCCTTATTCAGATAAGATAACGTTAAAAGAACCCGTACCATGTTATACTATAGAAGAGGTGCTGTCTGAAAAACTTCGAGCACTTATTCAGCGATCATACACCGCTCCGCGGGACTATTATGATATATGGTACTTGTCTACCAATATGGACAGTTTAAATTGGGCAGTTATCGTTGAAGGCTTTTATCAAAAAATGAAGTTTAAAGAAATAGAGTTTACAGGTATTGAACAATTAATTAATTCCAAAAGTGAAAGAATGGTAAAAGCAGCTTGGAAGAATAGCTTGGGGCAACAGATTAACTTGGCGGCACTTCCGCCCTATGAATTAGTAATTAGTCAATTGCAACTGTTAATGAATAAAATTTTTAAATAAAAAAAAAGAAAACGTAAATGTGTTTATTAATAAATGCCGTTGATTTCGATATTCCATATAGCTAAGCTGTTCCAAAGTCGATGGAATGTGTGCCGTTAGGTATACAATACCCGTGGCACATCATCATGAAGACTATTCTAATACGCAATAAATATCGACCTCTTACATAACAATCAAAACAATAAAATCTTATTCTTTCAAAAAACGATAATCCGGAAAATTAATTATCATTGAACTGCAATCAAATAACCTATCAGCCAAATCAATAAACCATGTCTTTACATTTTAAAAGTTCCTTGTACATTATACTCCTTGCAATACTTATAACCAGTTGCGCTCCAAAAATTCAAAAAACCATTTCCGTAGCAACCACCCCTTTCAACGTGGTAGAAGCTTCCATAACAGACATTCACCAGGCTTTGCAAAAAGGCAGCTGTAATTGCGAGCAGCTCGTTTCCATGTATCTTCAAAGAATACAGGTGTATGATCAGTCTACTAAATTGAATTCGATAGTTGTTACAAATCCGGAAGCCCTCACCATTGCAAGACAACTGGATAGTGACTGGTTGAAAAATAAAAAGATGCGTCCCCTTCATTGCATACCTATTATAGTAAAGGACAATTATATTACAAAAGGGTTGCAGACAGCATTTGGATCGGTAGCTTTTAAAAATTTTATTCCGGAAAAGGATGCTACCATGGTCAGGCAACTGAAGGATGCGGGCGCTATAGTGCTTGCAAAATCTAATATGGCGGAATGGGCTTTTAGTCCGATGGTAACTATAAGTTCGATAGCAGGAGAAACCTTGAATCCTTATAATCCTGAACATGTTCCCGCAGGATCAAGCGGTGGCACTGCTGCCGCAGTGGCTGCAAGTTTTGGTGCAGTTGGTATTGGAACGGATACGGGCAATTCTATCAGGGGACCTTCGTCACATAATTCGCTTGTTGGATTCCGGGTAACCATGGGACTCACGAGCAGGAATGGCATAGCTCCGCTGTTTCTCCGCAATGATGTGGGAGGCCCGATGGCAAGAACAGTAAAAGATGCGACCATATTGCTTGAAGTTATTGCGGGATATGATCAGGAAGATCCTTTAACCAAATACAGTGAAGGAAAAATCCCTGCCGGTTATCAACAGTTTCTAAATAGGGATGGGTTAAAAGGCGAACGAATAGGCGTTCTGCGTACATTAAGTGAGAAAGCGCCTGATCTCCAGGTGAAAGCATTATTTGAAAAGGCGATTGCCGATCTGAAACAATTAGGTGCTGTAATCATTGATTCGATTCAGGTAATAAATTTTGATACGCTCCGGCTGAACCAAGGTTGCCCGGTATTTCAGCACGATATAAATAATTTCTTCGCCAGTTTGGGAGAACGTAGTCCTGTTAAAAATGTTCAGGAACTAATTGCTTCCGGCAAGTATGCACCTTATATAGAAGAGCGGCTTAAGTACCAGGTTAAAAATGCTGTAACCCCGGTTATAGGCAGCAGCACCTGCGCTGATGCATATACCGATACCAAAAGAATAGCTTTCCGGGATGCAGTTGTAGTAGCTATGGACCGGTATAATGTTGGCGCACTTATATATCCAACCTGGAATAATCCTCCTGCCAGAGTTGGGGACTTAAGTGGATACAAGGGAGATAATAGCCAGGTAATATCACCTCAAACAGGACAACCTGCTTTTACAGTTCCAATGGGTTTTACTTATGACAACCTGCCGGCAGGACTTCAATTTCTGGGCAGGCCCTTTGATGAACCAACCTTAATCAGATACACTTATTCCTACGAACAGGGAACCAAACACAGAATGCCTCCACTGTTGTTTCCTGCTTTGCCTTTAGTTAAAAACAATAAAAAACAATAGCGTTAAAATAGATTTCGGTGCCTTGCACTTTCTGCCGGTATTCTGCAATCAATTTTTACTTTTAAATGAATCGAAAGACAGTATTATACTTAGCCTCTTTTTATTGCTATAAATACATATCGTTGCACATGACTAATGATCTCAGTCTGCATGATAAGTACTGATATGTGGTAATTAAAAGCTGGCATTTAGTAATGCACAGTTGTCTTAGTTGTTAATTACTATTAATTGTAGGTTTATCTATACTATCCGCTAACATCATCAAAAAAGGCAACGCCTTCTCATAATCCAGTTCATCATATTCCAAACCCAAAGCCCTTATATAATTATAGTAAGTTTTATGTTGCTGATAATAATATTTTTCAGATTGCAGGTACCATGCTTTGCTTCCTAACTTCAGTGCCAGGAACCACTTCTCCAAAAGCCTTGCTGTTCGTCCATTCCCATCATTGAAAGGATGAATTTTAATAAACACCAGGTGTATCATACTTGCAAAGAAAAAAACCTCTTGTATGTTAAGTTCAGTGGTGACTAACAAATTAATATCGGCATATAATTTTTGCATGGCTGCTTCCACCTTGTCAGGAGTTACGGCTACATATTCTATACGTCCGTCAGGTGTGGTAACGTACATATTTTGTTTCCGGATTTTGCCTTGTTGATGTTTCGCCACTAAATGTTTGGCCAGGATAGCATGGGCTGTTTCAATGTTTTCTTTATTCAACATGGATTGTTGGGCGAATAAGTAAGCGTTATATAGATCATCTATCTTTCTTGTGTAATCCGGCAAAAATTCTATTCCGAACCGTTTATGTTTTACATAACTGTCCAGTTCTATATTTTCGCCTTCTATTTTACTGGAATATACCGAGGATACCGATGTATAAAAGCTGAATGAGTTGGTGGAAATTTCAGCATCTTTTAAATTTTCAAATAATGTTTCTATTGCCGGGTTTACGTATTGAGAATATGTCTGCAGTAAAGCATAAGGTAATATTTGTAAGTTAAATTGTTTCATTAACGGCATAATTTTAAAGCAGGATTCTCAAGATTAAATGAATGTACAGAATCTTGAAGCAGGATTTACAGAATTAATTGAATTCACAGGATTGGGATTGCATTTTTTAATCCATCTTTTTTGTCAGATATTATTAAAAGGATGCTCTAATCACATCCAATAATCCATTAATCTTACGAATCCCAGTTCATACAATCTCATAGTTGACTGTTAATAGCTGACTGTTATGTTTACGCTGGCATAAGTTTTTCACATATTTATGAAATACAATTCATGAACATCAGCAAAATTCCGCCATTCGAAAAAGATCTGATCAATGTTATTATTGAAACAACCAGGGGATCAATTTATAAATATGATTTCAATCCAGAATATGAAGTATTCCGGCTGAATAAAGCGATGCCGTTGGGAATGGCTTTCCCATTCGATTTTGGTTTTATACCGGGCACAAAAGGCGAAGATGGTGACCCTCTCGATGTACTGGTTTTAATGGATGAACCTTCCATCCAGGGAGCATTGGTTGAGTGCCGGTTATTAGGAACCTTGGAAGCTATTCAACGCGAGCATGATGGTAGGGAAGTAAGAAATGACCGCATCGTAGGTGTTGCCAATCGTTCTATACGTTATAAAAGCCTCACGGATGTAAAGCATTTAAACGAAGATTTAGTTACTGAAATAGAAAACTTTTTTAAACAATACAATGCTCTTGTAGGTAAAGAGTTCAGGCCTATCGGTTGGGAAGATGAAGATAAATCCCGTATATCAATCAGGGAACAAATTTTGGAAAGTTAATATTATAGAATGTGTTTAATTAATAATAATCCTGGATTCATTAGTTTTCCTATTATTGGTTGCGAAGTATAATTCAATGTCGTTGACTTAACAAGGTTGAAGTGTTCTTTTATATGTGAAATTACAATTTGATTAAAAGTCTTAGAGTTCTTTGTGGGATTTCCTTTGTGTTCCTTGTGGTTAAATGCGGTCTATGATTCCAGGAGTCTTTTAACCACAAGGAACACAAAGGAAATCCCACAAGGAGCACAAAGGATGACTGCTACATACGAAATCTTTGAAGTCAACGACATTGAAATATAATTATAAATATTTCAATAAAGAAATACGCAGTCAAATTTTATATCTGGATAAGAGAACAACTAACATAACTATTGTCATGTTAAGTTTAAATTGACGTATTTGCTATCAGCCGTCAGCTATCAGGTATCAGGAGGAAACTTAATCCACATTGATCTGCTGACGGCTGAAAGCGGAACGAGTCATTTTAGGGTTAACCCGGAAGCAGTTCAGTGCAGCTTTTACTGCTCTTTCTTCCGATTACAATATTCGTTAACCTGAGTTTTGTTATTTGTCGAGGATTGAAAACGGGGTATTTATTCCGGAGATAATTTAACAGACTAACTAAATGTCAGTATGGATTATTTACATTTATTGGCTATTTAATTTCGTTTGGTGTCCCTGTTTTATCTAACTTTCACCATCTTTTTCAAAATCACTCATTTCTAATGAAGATTGCAAACTCAAATTCCAGGCGCTCTTTCATAAAGAATTCCATTGGTGCCGTTGCTGCTTTCACCATCCTGCCCAGGCATGTACTGGGAGGCAAAGGTTTTATTGCTCCCAGTGATCAGCTTGTCAAAGGGGTTATAGGAGTAGGTGGCATGGGCCGCGGTCATTTTGTTTATGGTGGCACACGGGTCGCAGCAATATGCGATGTCGACCGTACACATCTTAAGGAAGCTGCAGCCATGCTGCCCGCAGGAGTTAAAACGCTTACTGATTACCGTGAGCTGATACAATTGCCGGAGGTAGACATCGTTCATATCGCCACACCGCCGCACTGGCATGGTACTATGGCCATGGCCGCCGCCCGCGCCGGTAAAGATATCTGGTGCGAAAAACCAATGACGAGAACTATAGGAGAAGGCAAACGTGTAATAGAAGCCGTTCAGCAGAACGGCAGGATATTCAGACTGAATACCTGGTTTAGGTTCAGTGAAAATTTTTACGGCATGCAAACTACCGTAAAGCCTATTGAAAAACTGGTGCGAAGCGGTTTGCTGGGATGGCCATTGAAAGTGACTGTCAGTCGCCATACCGGGTTTGATTGGAAATTTTATTGGGTAGGCAAAACCAACCTCGAAATTTTAAAACCGCCAGCCGAACTTGATTATGAAATGTGGCTGGGACCTGCACCTGAAAAGCCTTACAATCCACACCGGGTGCACCAGACTTTCCGCGGCTACTGGGATTATGATGGCGGAGGATTGGGTGATATGGGTCAGCACTATATTGATCCTGTTCAATATTTTTTAGGGAAAGACAATACCAGTCCGGTATCCGTGGAGATAGATGCGCCCCAGCAACATCCTGATGCCGTGGGCACCTGGAGAAGGATTGAATATACTTATGCCGATGGCTGTAAGATCATTCTGGATGGAGAAGGAAAAGATGTGGACGCTGCTTATATTGAAGGTCCGAAAGGAAAATTATATCCGGGCTTCCGTTCCGATATCCCCGATCTTGAAAAGAAACTCGCTGCATTTCCTGATTCAGAACCGCAGGTAACAGATTTTATTGAAGCAGTAAAAACACGCAGCAAATTTGCCCTGAACGAAATGAACGGACATCGTTCCTGTACCATTGTTAACATGGGTAAAGCAGCCTTGCAACTGGGCCGGTCTCTTAACTTTGATCCGGTAACGCAGCAGTTTATTAATGATGATGCTGCCAATCATTTGATTGATCCGCCGATGAGAGCACCGTGGATATAGCTGTCAGCTTTGAGGTATGAGGTATGAGGTATGAGGAAAATAAAGAAGGCTGTAAAAGATAGATGATTATAAAAAAGATGGCTGGTTCTTTTTCATAACAACATATTGCCAATAAATTTCTATTTACCTAAAACTATTAAATCTTGCAACACTTTCTAAGAATAATATTATTCTCACTGTCACTACATCCTTTATCTTCCACAGCTCAGAGCAATCAAAATAATAAGATTACCGATCTCCTTTCAACGATGCCTGCCCAAACAACTGATCAGCTTGATAAAAGTATGGAACAGATCGCCGGCTTAGGCAGTAATGGATTGGTGGAAATGATCGGCATGTTATCAGTGCCCGGTAAAGGTGATAACAGCGCTTTGCAATTCGCTATCGGCAGTTACTCCGCTTATGTTACCAAACCAGGAAGAGAGCAGCAACGCGCCACAGCCGTTCAATCTTATTGCAGTGCTATTGATAAACTTACTGACAACTGGAACAAAGAATTTATCATCCGTCAGCTTCAGGTCACCGGTAAGAATGATGCAGTGCCCTGCCTGCAAAAATTCCTGAAGCAAGACTTGCTTTCAGAAGCCGCGGCAAGGGCCCTGGCACAGATACATACAGCCTCTGCTGAAAAAGTTTTAATTGATGCTTTGAAAGACTCAGATGGTCAGATGAGGCTTTCATTATTAGAAGCATTGGGTTATAGCCGTTATAAACCAGCCCAGGCAACAATGGTTTCTATGGCAGAAAACAACGATCCGCAAATACAAAAAATAGCACTGTATTCATTGGCGAGAATTGCAGATCCTGCATCGGCAAATGTTTTGGCCAACGCGGCAAAAAAAGCTAATTATACTTTTAATAATACTGATGCTCTTGCTTCTTATATCTATTACCTGCAACAGCTGGCAGCAACAGGTGCAGCTCCGCAGGCAGAGAAAGCCGCAAAAGAATTGATGGCTCAATCAAAAGCAGCCGGACAATTACATACACGCACTGCGGCCCTGAAGCTATTGGTGGATCTGAATAAAGAAAAGAGCCTTCCGCTTTTATATGAGGCTATGAAAGATACCAGTAGTAAATACCGCGCAGCGGCACTGAGCTTCTCAGAAAATTTTTTATCACCAGCAATTAATAAACAATGGTTGCAAACAATGGCTATTGCAGAACCTGCTACAAAGGCACAGATTATTACTATGCTGGCGAAGACAGGCGATAAAACATTATTGCCGGCTTTTAGCAAAGCGCTACAGGATAAAAATACAATAGTAAAAATAGCTGCTATCACAGCAAGCGGCAAAGTTGGTCAGCAGTCTGCACTTCCTGCTTTGCTGCAGGTAATGAAGAACGGATCTCCTGGTGAAATAAATGCAGCATCAATTGCTATACTTACCATAAAAGGTGATAATGCTAACACGATCGCTTCAGCTATCGGAAGCATGCCCTCTACCGGTAAAGCTGCCCTGATAAAAATATTGGCTGCCAGGTCCGCAGATCAGACCATAGAAAAAGTGTTGGCACAACTAAGCAGTACAGATACTGCTGTACACAATGCAGCTGTAAATGCATTGCCTTCTTTGGCACAGCAAAAAGACCTTCCAAAACTTTTTTCATTATTGAATGCTGCTTCATCCCTGGAGGATATCAGTGCACTGCAAAAATCAATTGTTGCCGCATCCTCATCAATCCATGATACAGCGGAACGTGCAAAAATGATCACCGGACAGATGCAGTCAGGTAGTAACGGTAAAGGTTACCTGCTTCTTGAAGTGCTGGGGGCTATTGGCGGTAAGGATGCTTTGAATGAAATTCAATCGGCGTTTGAAAAAAGAGATGATAATGCTAAGAAGGCTGCGATAACAGCGCTGTCAAAATCAAACAGCCAGCCGGCTGCCAAAGCTTTACTGGCTATAGCCCGGAAGCCTGATAACAGTGCGTATGAACAAACTGCTATAACAGGATACATTCAACTGATCAGTAAGTCTTCTTTTCCGGGCGACCAGAAATTATTGATGCTTCGCGAAGCTATGGCGCTTGCGAAGAATGATATACAGCGAAAAAATATTCTTAAAGAAGTTGCCAGATGCAATAGTTTTTTAGCAATGGTTTATGCAGGAGAATTTCTTGATGATGCGGCAGTGCAACAGGAAGCTGCCGCTGCGGTAATGCGTATTGGACTGGCAAACAAAGATTTTAGCGGCAATATTGTTCGCAGGCTGTTAACTAAAACCGCTGAGGTAATTAAAGGTCCCGATAGCGAATACCAGAAAACGGCGATCAGGAAACAACTTGCTGAAATGTCTACCGTTCAAAACTTTGTGGCGTTGTTTAATGAAAAAGACCTCACTGGTTGGAAGGGGCTTGTAGCTGATCCAATAAAACGCGCTAAAATGAGTCCGGATACTTTGGCTGCAGCGCAGGTTAAAGCCGACCGGGAAATGAAAACCGGCTGGCAGGCAAAAGACGGCTTATTGATATTTACTGGTCATGGCAGTAATTTGTGTACTGTTAAACAGTATAGTGATTTTGAAATGTTTGTTGACTGGAAGATCACTAACGAAGGGGATGCAGGCATCTATCTTAGAGGTTCCCCACAGGTGCAGATATGGGATACTTCGCGCAGAAATGTGGGGGCACAGGTAGGTTCAGGCGGTTTATATAATAATCAGAAGAACCAGGCTAAGCCGCTAAAAGTGGCTGATAACGCGGTGAATGAATGGAACAACTTCCATATCATAATGAAGGGAGATAAAGTTACCGTGTACCTGAATGGAGAACTTGTTACGGATAATGTTACATTGGAAAACTATTGGGATCGCACTAAGCCAATCTTTTCAAAGGAGCAGATTGAATTGCAGGCTCATGGAACTTATGTCGCTTACCGTAATATTTACCTGCGTGAACTTAGTGGATCGGGGCTTTTTGTAATGAGTGAGGAAGAAAAGAAAGCCGGATTTAAAACTTTGTTCGATGGTGCTAACCTTGATCAATGGACTGGCAATAAAACTGATTATACAGTGGACAATGGTGAGATTCTTGTGAGCCCGGTTGAGGGTGGCGTCCATGGCAACCTGTATACTTCAGAACAGTTCAGCGATTTTAATTTCCGCTTTGAATTTCAATTGACGCCTGGCGCTAACAATGGTTTGGGCATCCGGACCCCGCTTGAAGGCGACGCCGCCTATGTTGGAATGGAATTGCAGATATTGGATAACACTGCAGATATTTATAAGAGCTTACATCCTTACCAGTATCATGGTTCTGTATATGGTATCATCCCGGCGAAGAAAGGTTTTTTGAAACCGGTAGGGGAGTGGAATTATGAAGAAGTGATTGCAAAAGGAAATAATATAAAGGTCATTCTTAATAACGAAGTAATAGTAGATGGCGATATTGCTGCAGCTGTAAAAAACGGCATGCCGGATGGACGCGAGCATCCTGGCTTGTTTAATAAAACCGGTTATATTGGTTTTCTCGGACATGGCTCTATGCTACGTTTCAGGAATATCAGAATTAAGGATCTAACTAAATAGTTGCCTGGATTTATGCTTCTGTTTTTTTAACCGCGGAGGAAATGCCTCTTGTATTCACTTTTATATAACTTGATCGGGAAAATCAGTTAGCCATCAAATCAAAGAGTTTTGAACCACGGAGTCACCAAGGCACGAAGGAGCACAAAGTTTTAATATTCTTTTGTGTTTGTTTGAAAAAAACTCTTTGTGTTCCTTCGTGCCTTGGTGACTCCGTGGTTCAAAAACAACCAATGATCAGTGCAACTTATCCAGTTATCTTACCATGATGTTTTAATTTCAATTCATCAAGGACTCTGTGGTTAAAAAAGTAGCTACAATCTCATCAAACCTTTTTTCCTTCTCCATCAATCTTCTTAATAAAGTTATCTGGTTATGACCCCTGATAAGATTATGGTCCGGATATTTTGCACCATAATAAATGTCGTTGTTTATATAATCTGTAAGGAAGCGGATAGCTTGCATGTAAATCATAAATTTACCGGCATAAACAAAGTGAGCAATTTCATTATTGCTTAGTTCCCCTTTCATTTCACCCAGGTAACCTCTGAGTATCGCACAAAAGAATGCTTCCCTGACTTCTATTTTTTCAAATTCTTTTTCTTCTTCATTGGCAGGAGATAAATAAGTTCTCATCATATCCCCCACATCGCTGATAAAAAAACCTGGCATTAACGTGTCCAGGTCTATAACACAGATGCCTTCATCATTTGAGTCTAATAACACATTGCTGATCTTAGTGTCATGATGCGTAACCCTTAATTTAAATTTGGGATTTACTTTGATCTTTTCATATTGATCAAGAATATACCTGTTTTCCTGTATATAAAGGATATGGGGCCTTGAAGTTTCAATTCTTGACTGATTACCTTTTTTTAAAGCATCTTCAAATTGCTCGTATCTTAATGACAGGTTATGAAAATCAGGAATGGTAATTTTAAGATTTGCCGCAGGAAGACCAGACAACAGCCTGGTAAACATTCCGAATTGCCGCGAGGCTTCATACGCCTGCTGTGGATTTATAACTACATCAATAGTATGTGAATTTTTGATAAAAGGAAATAACCTGAAATAGCCTTCTTCAGGTTCATACACTAGTTGTTCATTTTTAAGAGTTGGAATAGGAACAGTAAATAAATAATCCGGATGATGCTGTTTAAAATATTGGGCGGTGGTGTGAACATTAAAGGCAATATCCTGCGGCTGTTTGAACACTTTGTTGTTAATACGTTGAAGAATATAATCTTCATAAGAATTACTGATTCTCCAGGTGTGGTTGATCAGTCCGGTTCCATAAGGTTTGATATGGAATTGTTCAGGATCAAGACCATATTGCGGTAAGATCGTGTTTGTTATTAGCAAGGTAAAAAGGTTTAGAATTTAAATTCTTTTATCAAACATAATCAAACAAATGATAATTAGCACCAGATAGGTAATCAACTGTCAGCGTTCGGTTGAATTACGTTGAAGTAATCAGCGTGCAGTTTTTGCTGATAGCTGATAGCTGACGGCTGATAGCTAAATTAAGTAGTATCCCTTTATAATTTTGAATTTTAGATCAATGTTTCAGGAAACCTTACATTTGTTTCAGGTCTATAATATCATATAAAAATAAAATTGAACACATTTGTATTAAACCTATTCTAAATTTTAAACATGGTTAAGAAAGAAATTTTTTGTGCATTGCTGGCTATGGTTTCGGTTCAATTAAAAGCGCAGGTAAGTATTATCCCGCTTCCGGTAGAAGTAAGCATGCCGTCAGCAGCGGGCTCTTTTAATATGAGCTCTAAAACGCCTTTTATAATTGAAGGTAGCGGAATGAATAACTCAGTGGATTTTTTAAACCTGTATCTTGAACAGGTGTATGGATTCTCTTTAAAAGAATCAAGGGAAAAATCTGCAGCAGGTATTCATCTGAATTTTCAAAGGATGGATAAAACCATTCCGGGCGCTTACACATTACAGGTTAAAAAGGATGGTATTTATATTTCAGGAGATAATAAAACCGGTGTCTTTTATGGTATACAATCCCTGATACAATTATTACCTGTAGAAAAATCTATTTCCTTTAAGATTCCCTATACCAGCATTACTGATTACCCGCGTTTTGCATACCGCGGAATGATGCTGGATGTGGACAGGCATTTCTTTTCCGTTGATTTCGTCAAAAAATATATTGATTACATCGCCCTGCACAAAATGAATTATTTTCATTGGCATTTAACTGATGACCAGGGCTGGCGATTTCCAGTATCTAAATACCCGCTCCTAACTAAGGTAGGCGGATTTCGTGATGGCACAATAATCGGGCGTTATCCCGGAAAAGGTAATGATAACCTGCGGTACGGGGGTTACTATACAAGGGATGAAATCAAAGATATTGTAGCGTATGCCGCTAAACGTTATATTACGGTTGTGCCGGAAATTGAAATGCCCGGACATGCTACAGCTGCCTTAACTGCTTACCCTAATCTCGGTTGTACCGGCGGTCCTTATAAAGTACAACAGACATGGGGCGTTTTCGAGGATGTGTTCTGCGCCGGCAACGATTCTGTTTTTACCTTATTACAAAATGTAATAGATGAGGTGGTTACGTTGTTCCCTTCAAAATATATTCATATCGGTGGCGATGAATCTCCCAAAACAAGATGGAAAACCTGTCCGAAATGCCAGAAACGTATTAAAGATAATAACCTGAAAGATGAGCATGAGTTACAGAGTTATTTTATTCAGCGGATGGAAAAATACGTGAACGGCAAAGGCAAAACAATTATCGGTTGGGATGAGATCCTCGAAGGTGGATTAGCACCAAACGCCATTGTGATGAGCTGGAGAGGCGAAAAAGGTGGCATTGAAGCTGCCAAGCAAAACCATGATGTTATTATGACACCCGGCAGTCATGTGTACCTGGATCATTCTCAAACGAAAAAGGAAGACTCTGTTACGATCGGAGGCTTTCTTCCGATAGAGACTGTATATGGTTATGAGCCGGTACCTAAAGAATTGTCTGCCGAAGAGGCCAAACACGTAATGGGCGCCCAGGGCAATATCTGGACGGAATATATGGGCAGTGTTCAAAAAGTAGAATACATGATCTTCCCGCGCATGAGTGCTTTGAGCGAAGTATTATGGAGCCCGGCAGCAAAAAAGAACTGGGCCGGTTTTCAAACGCGTTTGCAACAACAGTTTAAAAGATATGATTTGTGGAAAGCCCATTATTATAAAGAAAAATAAGTTAAGTTGTAAAAATTTAAATATTATCAGGTTCAGGAGGTTTATAAAATCGGGCACATCATGTCTGCTTAAATGCCTCTGTGCTCCTCTGTTCCTTCTCCTGTATTCTCTGCGTTAAAAAACACATCGAAAAAATGACAGTTATATTCAATTTTGCCTTCTTATTATTTGTTTACACCTTCAGCGTTGCTCAAACAAATACAATCGGCCAATTCGATCACCATACTGATATTGGCAATCCTAAAAATGCGGGGTCTGCACGATATGATAAAGCATCCAAAACCTATTCTATCAAAGGGTCAGGTTATAATATCTGGTTTAACAGGGATGAGTTTCAATATGTTTATAAAAAGATAAAGGGTGACTTTGTTGTTACAGCCCATTTTGAATTCAAGGGAGCTACAGGGAATGGTCATCGGAAAACCGGCTGGATGTTAAGAGAAACAACAGATGAAGACGCGGTACATATCAGCGCTGTTGAACATGGCGACGGACTTACTGTGCTTCAATGGCGTGTGAAGAAAGGTGAGAATATGAAAGATCCTGAAGGTGAAATATTTTTTCCGGAAAAGAAATTTGAAATAATTCAATTGCAGCGGATAGGTAAAGAAGTTATAATGAAGGTTGGTCATCCTGGGCAGGCTCTTCAAAAAGTTGGTTCACATGTGATGCCCGGTATGCCTGATGAAATGCTGCTGGGAATGTTTATCTGCTCTCACGACCCGCAGGTTGTTGAAGAAGCTGAGGTTAGTGATGTTGTAATAGGGAAGAAGTGATGTTTGGTGGTTTTGCGGTTGTTCCCCCCTTTTTATCGGACTTATCTATGATATGAAAAAAAATACCGACCTTTTCAGGATAAAATAATCAATCCGGTATTGCATGCCAGATATCAATACCAATAACGATTGTTCAAATCAAATAAAAATAATATGACATCAAGAAGATCATTTATTAAATCAACCTCTGTTTTATCAGCAGGTTTTCTAATAACACCCTCCCTGTTGGAATTCAAAATTTCCAATATCGGTCTGCAACTGTACACGGTACGTGACGCCATGCAAAGCGACCCTGCTGGAACTCTTGCTAAGGTTGCCCAAATAGGATATAATACGCTGGAAGGCGCCACTTATACAGGCTCGCAACAATTCTATGGAATGGATGCAAAAGCATTTTCAGCCTTGCTGAAAAAGAACAAGCTTATCATGCCAAGCAGCCACTACCGCCTGGGTGAAGAAAAAACAAATGGTCAGGATACAAAAGGTACCATGATGTATGGGTGGGATAAAGCCATTGAAGATGCTTCTACTGTTGGCATTAAATATATGGTTTGTGCTTACCTGTCAAACGATGAGCGGGGAGGACTGGATCATTATAAGAAGCTGGCAACAGAATTTAATAAAGCCGGTGAAAAATGCAGGAAGGCTGGTATCCAGTTCTGCTACCACAACCATGACTTTGAATTTGAAAAGCAGGATGGTAAATTTCCTTATGACATACTGTTGAATGAAACTGATAAATCACTGGTAAAAATGGAAATGGATTTATATTGGGTTACTAAAGCAGGAATGGATCCACTGGCGCTTATTAATAAAAATCCCGGCAGGTTCCCGTTATGGCATCTTAAAGACATGGACAATACTGCCCAGCATGCATTTACAGAAGTAGGGAATGGTACAATCAACTTTAAAAATATTTTAGCTCATGCAAGTAAAGCAGGAATGAAATACTTTTTTGTAGAACAGGATAAATGTCCAGGCTCTCCATTTGATAGTATTACGAAGAGTATTAACTATATTAAGAAGAACCTTGTATAAGTTAATGATTAATCAATGTCGTTGAGTTAAGAATTTCGTATGTAGCAGGCATCCCTTGTGCTCCTTGTGGGATTTCCTTTGTGTTCCTTGTGGTTAAAAAACTCCTGGAATCATAAACCGCATTTAACCACAAGGAACACAAAGGAAATCCCACAAGGAACTCTAAGACTTTTAATCAAATTGTAATTTCACATATAAAAGAACACTTCAACCTTGATATGTCAACGACATTGAATAGTTAATGGTTAATTGTTAACGGAAAGTCTCTAATATAAATGCCTTTATAAACAAAAGCATCTTACCGTTAACAATTAACAATTAACCATTAACAATTAAACTACCATTCTTTTGATTCCAGAAGGCTTCTTACTGATTGACGGAGTTTCTCTGATCCATTGCTTACACGCATCTCCCAACTATCCTCATTGTAGACAAAAATTAATCTTGCATTTTCCTTATTAATTTTCGGTTCAAGAGGTGATAAAACAATCCTTATAATCTTTACCAGGTTTTGTGCCAGTAAGGTAGCATCAGCATTTTTTTCAGTATTGTACCGTATTTCAATATCGATCTTTTTGCCTGTTGGCCGCTTAATGCGTTTTGTAAAAAAGAAAAGAGAGCCGGCTAATCCATAAAGTGCTGCAATGCCGAGGCTCACCCATACTAACGAAGTATCGTTTTCAGCGCTATCCTGAATTTCTTTTTTAAGCTTTTTTAAACGCATTGAATAAATATTTAATGGATAAGTTTAAAATTTCATGCCAATATAGAATTTCTGAATATATTAGCGATGCCATTTATATCTAATAAAGTTATAATTTATGAAATCAATAAATTTCTTGTTACGTAGTTCATGTTTTGCGATTTTTATTTTTTGTATGTTATACAGCCGGGCTGGTTACAGTTTCGTGCCGGCACCGCCTTCAAAAGAATCTTATCAAATAAGAATCTATCATCTTAAAGACAAAGCCCAGGAAGATCGCGTTGATAAATATCTTAAGAGTGCGTTTATTCCTGCTGTTCATAAAGCAGGGATAAAAAAGGTTGGTGTTTTTAAACCGGTAGGTAATGATACAGCCGCAGACCGCCGCATATTTGTTTTTATGCCTTTCAGCTCGTTGAATCAATTTACAGCACTACCTGACCAACTGGGAAAAGATAAGGAATACGCTGCAGCAGGTGCTGATTACCTGGACGCTTCTTATGATAATTCGCCTTACATTAGAATGGAAGTGATACAGACGGAAGCTTTTCCGGATATGCCACAGATGCAGCTGCCTCAACTAAAAGGACCAATGTCTGAACGCATTTATGAACTGCGTAGTTATGAAAGCGCTACTGAACGCTATCATATAAATAAAGTAAAACAATTTAATGAAGGTGGTGAAATCAGAATCTTTAAAAATTTAGGTTTTAACGCGGTTTTTTATTCAAGAGTGATAGCAGGCAGCCATATGCCAAACCTTATGTACATGACTACTTTTGAAAACAAAGCTTCTAGGGATGAGCATTGGAAAGCATTCAGCGCGGATGCGGATTGGAAGAAAGTTTCTGCATTACCGGAATACCAGCACAATGTGTCTAAGAACGATACTATGTTCCTGACACCTACTGATTATTCCGAGATATAGCATTACAAACATTTCAGTACCTCCCTCTAATCAAAGGAAAAACTTCTTCATCATATAATTTCCGAAGTTCACTATGAAGGTTAGCTGATAAAGGCTCCAACTCCGAAGCCTCCATATTATTGAAAACCTGAGATACACCGGATGCACCTGGAATAACTGTAGTAACGGAAGGATGATCCAAAATCCATCGCAATGCCCAGGATGCCGTGCGATCGTTAGGCAGCAAAGCAGCTATCCTTCGGGATAATTGTACCCCTTTCGAAAATTCAATGCCTGAAAAAGTTTCACCCGCATTAAAAGCTTCGCCGTTAGCATTGTAATTACGGTGATCGTTTTTTTGAAATACTGTGCCTTCAGAAAATTTTCCACTTAATAAACCACTTGCAAGCGGAACCCTTACAATTAAAGCTACATTTTTTGAAAGCGCTTTTTCAAATATTTCATCAGCCACGTGCTGCCGTAACAGGTTAAAGATTACCTGTAGCGAGTTTATTCCATCTTGTTCCAGGCACATAAGCGCTTCTTGTGATGTTTCTACGCTGGCACCCCAGTAACGGATAAGTCCTTGCTGTTGCAGCCTGCGCAGGTGATCAAATACAGTACCTGCCTGCATTGTTTCAGTAGGTATACAATGAAGTTGTTCAAGGAACAGTTGGGATACACCAAGATGTTGCAATGAATCTTCCACTTGCCTTTTCATAAAATCGTAGCTGAAGTTTTGCGGCCATCCATTGCCGTTATCCTGGCGCCGGCCTAGCTTACTGGCCACATACACCGGATGAGGTGTTGTTTTTAAAAAACGGCCAATCACTTTTTCACTTTCTCCCATCCCATATACATCAGCAGTGTCAATAAAATTTCCTCCTCCAGTTACAAAAGCCTGTAGTATATTAACAGCTTCCTCTTCTCTAATAGTTCCCCAATCAGTGCTGCCTAACTGCCAGGTTCCCAACCCTATCTCTGAAACAGCTACTTCTTTGAAATTTCTATAAATCATATCTCAAGGACTATTTAACAGGTAAATTGAAGTAATATTATGGTATATAAATTGTTATTTCTTAAAAGCTTATTCCATTATAGAATATCTTGTGCAATTGCATGCCTTGAAAAATCAATTTAACCGGTAATGCAGTGATTTTATACTTTAATTGAAAATTCCTGCTCTTTCTTAAAAGAAGAATTCGTAAAAAGATAAATAGAAATGTTAAAATTTAAGATGGGGAAAATTTTCTACTATTTTGATTTATACTAATTTTTGTAAACCGGAGTTAGTAATTCTTGTATGTATGTTGGCTTTGAATTGAATGAGATATATTATGACCTCTGATAAAAAAACACATAAACCCCGGAGTATACCAAGAAAAATTGGTCGTATTCTTTTAATTACCGTATTTGTATTTGTATTATTGGTGATAGCACTGTTAATAGTAATACAAACTCCCCCCGCTCAAAATTTTATTGTTAAAAAAGCCACTGCTTTTCTTGAAAAGAAACTTAACACAAAAGTAGCTATTGGTCATCTTTATGTGGGGTTTCCGAAAAACATTATTATTGAAAACATTTACCTGGAAGACCGGAATAAAGATACATTGTTATACGCTGGCAGTCTGAAGGTTGACATTAGTATGATGAAATTATTACATAAGGAAATTGAGGTAAATGACATTAAGCTTAATAAGGTTACGGCTAAGGTAACCCGCATTCTTCCTGATACCGCTTTTAATTTTCAATTCATTGTAGATGCATTTGCTTCAAAAGAAAAAACTCCCGCACCTAAAGCGGATACTTCTTCACTAAACATTAATATAAAATATGTTCAGCTTGATAAGATAAAGTTGCTTTATAAAGATGTGGTCACCGGTAATGATATGGATGTTCTTTTAAAACATTTTGAAACTAATATTGATAAATTTGATTTAAATCATCAGCGGTTCGATATACCTGTTACAAAGATTGAAGGACTCAGGGCAAAGATCTTTCAGTCGAAACCGCTGGTTCAATCAGCGCCTTTGGCTAAAGGAACTGCAAATGCCAAAGCATCCCCCGCCATGCAGTTGAATCTCCGGAAAATATTATTGAGTGATATAGTTCTTGATTATGGAAGTGATGCTTCCGCAATGTACAGTTCTCTGAACCTGGGGAAGCTCGATGTTAACATTAATAAATTAGACCTGACCAACAAAATTATCGACCTAAAGAATATTGAGCTGGATAAAACAATTGCTGCGATCAGGTTTGGTAAAAAAGCACCACCTGTGGTAATAAAGAAGAAGGCAGCACAGGAACTGCAAGGTGAGGCTGAGGCGAGCTGGCGGGTATTGGTAGGAGCTATACGTCTTAATAATAACAATCTTCAATTTGATGATGATAACAAACCAAGGCAACGTACCGGAATGGACTTCGCCCATTTAAAGGCGGATGAACTGACGCTGCATCTAGATAACTTGTTATATTCCAGGGATTCTATTTCAGGGAGCATAAAAAAGGGAACGTTGAAAGAGCAGAGCGGCTTTCAGCTTAATAGATGGGAATCAGATTTTCTGTACGCTAATAATGAAGCTTACTTGAAAAACCTGATCCTTCAAACGCCAGGTACAGAATTAAAGAGATCAGTTGTTTTAAACTATCCATCCATTGGCGCCCTTAAGAATAATATTGGTGCTTTGCAAATGAATGTTGACCTGAATAATAGTAAAATACAGGTTAAAGATATCCTGACCTTTGTACCTACTTTAAAAGCACAACCGGCTTTCGCTAATCCTAACAGCAGCATTCATGTAAATGGCAAGCTTAACGGAAGCGTGGCACGGCTTCGGGTGGAAGGGCTGCAATTGCAGGCTTTCCAGGATACGCGGTTGAATATTCATGGTACCATTAACGGCTTGCCTGATATGAAAAAAATAGGCGCCGACCTGGTAATTACTGAACTCAACACATCAAGAAGAGATATTACTTTGCTTGCTCCAAAAGGATCTTTACCAAAAAGTATCACTATCCCTGAAGGCATCAAAATCAGCGGTAAAATAACCGGTGGTATGAATAGGCTTAACCCTGATCTGGTTATTAATACTACATTAGGTTCAGCAAGAATTAAAGGATCGTTGAAGGAACCCTCCGATGCTAAAAAAAGCCAGTATGATGTAGCAATCGAGACTCATAACCTTAACTTGGGCACTCTTTTAAAAAACCCACAGAACTTCGGAACACTTAGTGCCCGTTTTGTTGCAAAAGGAAAAGGTTATGATCCTAAAACCGCTAATGCGTCCATTAATGGCGTTATTCAATCGGCTATTCTTAAAAAATATAATTACCGTAATCTCCAGTTAACTGCAAGTATTGCCAATCAGAATGTTACCGCGAAAGCTTCTATCCATGATCCTAACATTGATGTTTCTTTTGATGCAAGTGGAAACCTTCGCGATAAATATCCGGCAATAAATCTTACAGCAAATATTGATAGTATTAAAACTTTTCCACTTCATCTTACAACCGATTCTATAATATACCGTGGAATAATAACCGGTGATTTTCCCGTAACAGATCCGGATCACCTCCAGGGAGACCTGCTTGTTTTAAAATCATTGCTCGTAAAAAATTCGCAGCGAATTGAAGTGGACTCACTTCAGTTATCTTCAGGATCTAACAGCAGCGGCCAGTTTTTACGGTTAACTGCTGACGCTATTAATTTTCAATTACAGGGCAATTATAAGTTGACTCAATTAGGCAGTGTATTTCAATATGCAGTGCAACCGTATTTTGCTTTTATGTCAGACAGTGCTAAAGCAGTTAAAATTGATCCATATAATTTTACTTTTTCAGGTAACATTATTAATAAGCCAATTTTAAAAACTTTTTTAACTGGCCTCGAAAGACTTGAGACAGTAAATTTTGACGGAAAGTTTTCAACCACTGATGGCTGGCAAATGAATTTATTAGCACCTGATGTAATCTATGGCACTAACCATATTGAAAAACTTCAGTTGCATGCCATAACAAAAGATAATGCAATTGCTATAAACACACAGGTTCAGAAGGCAGTTAGCGGTAAAAGCATTGCTTTATACAATACATCTCTTAATGCCAGCATTGCTAACAACCAGGTTGATTTTGCTATAAATATTCAGGATAAAGCTGCCAGGAATAAATATCGCCTTAGTGCTTTATTTAGACAACCTGCACCGGGAGATTATGTTTTTTCATTAAAACCGCAGCAACTTCTTTTGAATTATGATGCCTGGTCAGTACCCGGTGATAACCAGATATCTATTTTGAAAACTGACATAAATGCACGCAATTTTGTCGTAAGCCGAAATAACCAGCAATTAAGCATTAACAGCTTATCTCAGCAAGCTAACGCTCCTATGGAAGTAAAGTTTGCAAATTTCAAAATAGCTACATTGGCAAACTTTGTGGTTTCAGATTCACTTCCCGTAGATGGAACACTGAACGGCAAAGTTGTTCTTAACAATCTTACAAAGCAACCTACTTTTACCAGTGACCTGATTGTGTCTGATGTAAGCGTTAAAAAAGATACTATTGGCAACATAAATGTAAAAGTAAACAATACGGTTGCGAATACTTTTGCTGCAGACGTTAAAATAGAGGGTCATGGTAATGATGTTCAATTAACAGGCAATTATTATGTAAGGCCAAATGATAGCAGCAGCTATGATATGAACCTCGATATCCGGCAAATTCTTTTAAACACCGTAGAAGGTGCAACCTTGGGAGCTATTACAAACTCTTCAGGTATGATTACAGGAAAATTTGCAGTGAACGGAACACCCAAAATTCCATCAGTAACCGGTAATCTTGATTTTAAAAAAGCAGCCTTCAACCTTTCAATGCTCAACAGTTATTTTAAAATTGATGATGAAACTATTACGGTAGTTAATGACGGTGTTAAGTTTAATACATTTACTGTTAAGGATTCATCTGACAATACAGCTATACTGGATGGCATGTTATATTACAATCCCGGCTATACGGATTACCGGTTTGATCTCACGCTCAAAGCTAAAAACTTCCGCGGACTGAATACTGCTAAAAAAGAGGGTAAAATTTATTATGGCCAGTTATTTTTCGATAGCGACCTGAAGATAAAAGGAACACAGATAAAACCGGTTGTTGATGGAGCACTCACCATTAATGATCAGACAAAGCTTACCGTAGTATTGCCTCAAAAAGAACCCGGACTTGAAGCAAGACAGGGTATTGTTGAATTCGTTGATATGGATGCAGTGCCGAATGATTCGCTTTTTATGGCTAAGTACGATTCAATCAATAAATCAGATGTACTTGGTTTAGATATAGCTATTAATATCAATGTTGATAAAAACGCTGAATTTAATGTAATCGTTGATGAAGGAAATGGTGACTACTTAAAGATAAAAGGCGAGGGAGCATTGAGTGGTGGCGTAGATCCCAGTGGAAAGATAACACTTACCGGCTCTTACGAAATTAATGAGGGTGCTTACGAACTTTCTTTTAATGTTATTCACAGAAGGTTTAACATCCAGAAAGGAAGCTCAATTGTATGGACGGGTGAACCTACAAAAGCGAATATTAATATTATAGCTGTCTATATTGCTAACACAGCGCCACTTGACCTGGTGAATTCAGAATTAAGTGATGATATCAGAAATTATTTCAGGCAAAAACTTCCCTTTGAAGTAGACCTTAAAATGGAAGGGGAGCTACTGAAACCGGAGCTTAGCTTTGACGTGGTGCTGCCTGAAGGAAAGAGTTATAGCCTTAATAAAACATTTATCAGTATAATCGAAAATAAATTAGCACTGGTAAGGCAGGAGCCTTCCGAATTGAATAAGCAGGTGTTTGCATTGTTATTATTAGGAAGGTTTATTACAGATAACCCGTTTGCCAGCAGTAGTCCGGGTTTTTCTGCGGCAAGCTTCGCCCGCAATAGTGTAAGCCAGTTATTAACAGAACAGTTAAACAACCTTGCCTCGGACCTTATTAAAGGCGTAGATATAAATTTTGATGTTGCATCTACTTCAGATGATTATACTACAGGTACTAAAAAAAGTAGAACAGACCTTAATGTCGCTTTGTCCAAACGCCTTTTAAATGATCGCCTCACTGTTACTATTGGAAGTAATTTCGAGTTGGAGGGTGCAGAGGTAAGTACTCCTGGTGCCAAGCAACGAACCAATAATCTTGCAGGAAATGTTTCTGTAGATTATAAGCTTAGTAAAGATGGCAGGTATTCTTTAAGGGCGTATAGAAAAAATGAATATGAAGGTGTACTGGAAGGATATATAATTGAAACCGGAGTGGGTTTTGTTATGACTGTCGACTACAACAAATTCAAACAAATATTTTTAACACAGAAACAACGCGAAGAAAAAAGAAATATCAGAGAGCAGATCAGGAACCAGGAAGCGGAGGACAGAAAAAAAGATATTAAAATCACGAATGATACTACTAATGATTAAAGAGGCAGGTGCATACAGATTATTATATTATCTGATTACCTGCTTAGTACTGCTGGGCTTGGGAGCTTGCAATAATACCAGGTACCTGCCTGCCGGCGAATCTTTATATGTAGGAGCTGACATAAGGTTGAAAGATTCTACACTAAAAAAGAAGCAATTGAAGGCTTTTAAAAGCGAACTGAAAGCCCTTACCAGGCCGAAGCCGAATAGTTCAATACTTGGGTTACGTATTAAACTGTTTGCCTATAATATTGCAGGTCATCCAAAAAAGAAGAGTTCGCCTGCAGCATGGTTGAAAAAAAAATTTGGAGAACCGCCTGTTTTATTAAGTAATCTTAACCTGGATAGGAATGTTAAGATCCTTGATAATACCCTTGAGAATAAAGGATATTTTCAGGCAGATGTTAAAGGTGACACTGTTGTCAAAGGCAGGCGTGCAACAGCCATTTATACTATTAAAACAAATCCTCAGTATACTATTAAACAAGTACATTTTCAATCTGATAGTACCGAGCTTACTGCTGCTATAGACTCTATTGCATCAAAATCTTTGTTAAAGCCAGGCAGACCGTTTAATTTGGAAGTAATAAAAGCTGAAAGAGTTAGAATAGACAATTACCTTAAAGAAAATGGATTTTATTTTTTCAATCCTGATTATCTCATTATAAGAGCTGATACTAATAACGGAGACCATCAGGTTAATATGTATGTAGAAGTAAAACGCGGAACGCCTGATGATGGCAAAAAGAGTTTTACTATTAATGATGTGTATGTTTTTACTCAGTACAGCTTAAGTTCAGTTGGTAATGATACTAATAAAGCCAATGCCAGTTTTTACAATGGTTATTATGTTATTGATAAGAGACAGGTTTATAAACCAAGGCTCTTTGAGCAGGCATTGCAGTTTAGTCCGGGAGATATTTATAATAGAACCGACCACAATCAATCACTTAACCGCCTTATTAATTTGAATCTTTTCAAATTTGTCAAAAACAGGTTTGAAGTGGTGCCTGGGGATTCTGCAAAATTAAATACGTTCTACTATCTTACGTCGCTTCCCAGGCAATCATTAAGAGTTGAATTAAATGGCAGTTCAAAGTCGAACAATCTTACAGGGTCGCAAATTATCCTGGCGTGGCGCAACCGGAATTTTTTCAGAGGAGGAGAGCTTTTAACACTCAGTGCTAACGGGGGCTTTGAAGTACAGTATAGCGGCCAGTACAAAGGATATAATACTTACAGGGCAGGACTTGAAGGCACGCTTACTTATCCAAGATTCCTGATACCTTTTTTTAATATTAATACCCGGAGCGGCTTTATACCTAAAACAAATATTCTGCTTGCGTATGATGCTTTAAATAAAAATAAATTATATACACTCAATTCTTTCAGGGGGTCTTTTGGTTATGCATGGAAAGAGAACCCCCAAAAGGAACACCAGTTAAATCCTATAAGTATTAACTATGTACAGCCATTGAATGTTACAGAAGAATATCTTGACAGTATTAAGAGATATCAATCATTAAAAAGAAGCGTAGATAAACAGTTCATTATTGGGTCTACTTATAATTATAATTACAACCGGCTGGTAGGTAATCAGCCTGCTAATGGAATATATTTTAATGGTAACATTGATCTGTCGGGTAATATTATAGGACTTGCCTCCGGGGCAAATTACAAAACGAATGATACGGTTACATTATTCGGTGCCCGGTTTGCGCAGTATGTAAAAGTTGAGTCTGATTTTCGTTATTACCGTAAAGCAGGGGATAACACTGTATGGGCCAATCGTGCTATTATTGGAATTGGTTATCCTTATGGTAACTCACAATATATTCCCTTTATCAAACAATTTTTTATAGGTGGTAATAATAGTATCAGGGCATTCAGAAGCCGTGCCTTAGGCCCTGGTAGTTATGCACCCAAAGAGAGGGATGTTACTGATAAGAGATCATTTGTAGCTGAACAATCCGGAGATATTAAGCTTGAAATAAATACGGAGATAAGGCATAAACTCTTTAGTATAGTACAAGGCGCTGCATTTGTTGATGCAGGTAATATCTGGTTATATAATGATGACCCTACCAAGCCTGGAGCAAAGTTTTCGAAAAACTGGTTTAAAGAACTTGCAGTAGGTGCTGGTGTAGGGTTACGTTTTGATGTGTCTATCCTGGTTTTGCGCCTGGACCTGGCAATGCCTTTAAGAGTGCCGTATTTACCTGATGGAGAAAGATGGGTGTTGAATAAGGTAAGTTTTGGTAATAGCGAATGGCGTAAGCAAAACCTTATATTTAATATTGCCATAGGATATCCTTTTTAAATGGAGCTGTAATTAGGTAATCCTAAAAGATAGTTATCTCATAATATATGCTTACGCTTTAAGCAGCATGAGTCTCGTTTTACCATCCGTGTCGTGTCAGGTGTAAATTTCATATTTAATTGCTATCATTATCAGCAAATCAGAACTTAAAAGGTTTCCTCCGGATACCCGTCAGCTGATGGTGTTAGTAATTAATACAAATGAATGCTTAACAGAATACTAACTTGGATTATAACCTGTCATATTGAGGAAATTAGTACACACTTTTTACGATCTTGCTATAAACATTATATTAGAAAAAATCCGTTGGTTTTATTATAACTAACGGTATTTACTATAATCAACGCACCTGCTCTCATAATAGGCAATCAAATTTGGGAATATTCAGATGTATTGCTTTCTCTAATTGCTGATAGTTATCAGCTAATAAGATTAATACGGAATTTTACAGTTAAGCGAACCTTAAAAGTACTTATTTTAATACTAGTTTTGTTTGCTGGTACAAACCTGTAAATAAATAATATTTAAAAAGATAGATAACTAACCCATTTAAATATTTGTTATTGTATGGCATGTTTTTTACATTATCAAATAACTATATAACTGTTAATATAAACAATCAACTTATGGCAAAACAAACTAGAGGTACAAAAAGCAGTGGATCTGCATCTCAGGCTAAAACTGGTTCAAAGTCAGCACCAGCTAAGAATAAGAGTAATGGTAATTCAGAAGGAGGGCTTAAACAAGATACTTCTTTATTGGAAGAATTTGTGCTGGATGCAATTAAAGATATTTACTGGGCCGAAAAACATTTGTTAAAGGCATTGCCTAAAATGACAAAAGCTGCTACAACTCCGCAATTGAAGCAGGCTTTTACAGATCACGTAACTGTAACAGAGGGTCAGGTTTCCCGGTTAGAACAGGTTTTTGAATTACTGGGAAAGAAAGCTCAGGCAAAAAAATGTGATGCCATGGAAGGGTTGACAAAAGAAGCGGAAGGCATTATTGCAGAAACTGAAAAAGGTAGTTTAACTCGCGATGTAGCTTTGATTATGGCTGCCCAGAAAGTGGAACACTATGAAATTGCTACTTATGGCGGATTGGTTCAAATAGCTAAAACGATGGGTAAGGATGATATTTCACAGATATTTGCCCAAACATTGGCTGAAGAGAAAGAAGCTGATCATTTACTGACAGAGATTGCAGAGAATAATATTAATATGGAAGCTGAGCAGGAAGGCGATGGTGAGGAAGAAGCTTAACAAAAAAATTATACAATACGTAGGGTTTAAGGATTATAAGCTAGGATTAATTCCTGGCTTTTTTGTGTAGTGGCAAAAAAATTAATCTTAATAAATATGGACTGCTGCAAAATTACCTTTAAAAGGAAAATTAACTTCTACAAAGTTTCTTTAGGATGCTCTACTTTACAACGTTATAATATATTACTGCTTTTCAAATTCAGGCATAGTATTTACTTATTATTGTTAGGTTCAACAATAGAATGAGGCATTTACTATCAGTCAGCTATTAGGAGGAAACTTACTACACAGTGATCTGCTGATAGATAATAACAGAACGCATTACTTTAGAGTTAACTTACCTCAAGTATGCAAATCGATTGAAGTTTTAAATTATTCATTATGGAAATCAATCATAATTTAATTGAAGTTCTGAATGACCTGATACAAATTAATAATGACAGAATTGAAGGATATCAAAAAGCAGTAAAAGATGCTGGTGATAAAGATGTAGATCTTAAAGCTATATTTAGCCGGATGGCTGATGAAAGCCGTCAAAATATTTCAGAACTATCTTATGAAGTTTACAAGCTCGGAAAAGAACCCGCTACACACATTAAAACTGTATCAGGAAAAATATACCGGGCATGGATAGATGTAAAATCTGCATTTTCAGGCCATAACAGGTTAGCATTACTTGAATCATGTGAATATGGAGAGGACGCTGCGCAGAAAGCTTACCAGGAAGCTCTTATATCTGATGAAACGCTTTCTATTGAAATCAGGCAATTAATAGCTAAACAAAAAGAATTACTGAAAGTATCACATGACACTATTAAGAGATTTAGAGATATGCACAAAAAAGCGGATTCTGATGACATTGTTAATTCTGATAGTTTAAGAACTTCAGAAAGTGATCTTCGGAATGATAAATTGGTATCAGGAGTAAAGAATTAAGCTGTTAAGTAAGCATTCAAAAAATTATTTCAATATAAAAACTCAAAATTTATTTCAATGAAAAACCTTTTTTCAATCCTGATTTTAGGAATGGCATGTCTACTGTTTTCTTGTAATGAACATGCAAATAATACAAAAAAGAATAATGATTCTGCATATTCCGGATTAGAAGGAACCAGGGAAGAAGCATCTCAGCTTTCAAATGCTACATTAGATACAAATAGCGGTCAGAGCGGGAAAAAACCTGCAGAAGTTAAAAATGATTCCAGTGCTAATAAAGATGCTGCGCCTGTTAGGTAGATCTTCTCTGATCATACATATATGCTATTAGCCATTAACTTTCAGCAGATTAATTCGCGATACATTTTCCTCTTGATAGCTGATAGCTGATTACTTATAACTACGAAGCCTTTTTCTTCTTACTATCAAGACTTGCTTTTAATTGAGCCATGAGATCTTTAGATTTAGAATGTACGATCCTTAAAGCAGGAACAACCACATTTTGACCTTTAGCTTTCGCATTTATAAGTTTCATCAGTTCCTCAGTGTAAGTGTCTTTATATTTTGAAATATCAAAAGGACCGGTTAATTGTTCAATTAAAGCTATTGCCATCTTTAATTCAGGTGCTTTATTACTATCCGCATCAGGTATGTTAAGATCCTCCGGTGTTCGGATTTCGTTATCATATCTGATATTTTGAAGAATTAATACATTATCTACTGGCTTAATTAAGCAGAGACTTTCTTTACTTCTTAATATATAACTTCCTAAACCTACCTTACCTGTTTTTTTTAATGCGTCCCGAAGCAGCCCGTATGCTTTACTCCCTGTCTTTTCAGGTTCCAGGTAATAGGGTGTTTCGTAGTACATAGTATCTACTTCTATTTCCTGCACAAACTCAATAATCCCTATCATTTTAGTTTTTTCCGGGCTCGCTTTTTTAAAATCTTCATCAGTTAATATAACATACTTCTCATCTACTTTAAATCCCTTAACAATATTCTCATAAGGAACTACCTGACCGGTGTTTGCATTTACTCTTTGAAATTTAATGTTAGCATGATCTTTACTATCCAACATGTCAAGGTCCAATTCGCTGCCCTGAACAGCACTAAACATTTTAATCGGAATGTTTACGAGTCCAAAACCAATAGAGCCTGTCCATATTGCTTTCATAAATTAATAGTTTGAATATGAGGATAAACTATTGTGCCAGTTTTCAATATAATTTTATTATAAATGTAGATTGTAGAAATAGTTCCGCGCAACAACTTTCACCTTTTTTCATATTAACCACAATTTTTAAAAGGTATGGTATTTGAACCTATAAGCGAAACATCTTATTTTATGAAATTACAAATTGATTTTTTAAGGAAAAGTACTGTAGTGCTTACACTTTTATTAAGCTTATCTGCAGCGGTTGCTGCTCAGGAGCAACAAACATCTGCTGAAAAATCATTATCTCCGAAATTTGGTATTAAAGGCGGGTTAAATTTAAGCAACCTGTATACGGATCAGGCAGATGATAACAACCTCAAAGGAGGATTGAACCTGGGTTTATATGCTAAAGTTCCTCTGGCAAAAGGTTTTTCTGTTCAACCTGAATTAATTTACAGTAGTAAAGGAGCCAAACTAACGTATAATAACTTATTGTTTGGTAAGGGAGAGTATCGTTTTAATCTTAATTATGTGGAGGTTCCGGTTTTAGCAGTTATTAATATTGCCAGCAACTTAAATATTCAGGGAGGTGGATATGTTTCATACCTGGTTTCTGCTAATATTAAAGATCTTAAGAATGATGGCACTATTAATAACATTAAAGATCTTAAGGCAGAGAATTTTAACCGGTTTGATTACGGATTAGTTGGGGGTATAGGCATTGACGTTATGAACTTTACTATTGGAGCAAGATATAATTATGGTCTTAAAGAAGTAGGTGATTCAGGCTTATCCGGAAGGTTGACGAAGAATTCTAAAAATAGTGTAATAGCCTTATATATAGGATTGGGATTCTGATGGATCGTTTATAACCACACAGTCCTTCATGATTCAAAGTTCAAACATCATTGTAAGATAACTGTGTTAGTTGCACTGATTATTAGTTGTTTTTGAACCACGGAGGCACTAAAGCACGAACGAGCACAAAGATTTTTTCTAAGGACAAACACAAAAGAATATAAGGTCTGTGTGCTCCTTCGTGCCTTGATGCCTCCGTGGTTTAAAACTCTTTGCTTTCGGTGTTTAATTGATTTTCTCGAAAAAGTTGTATAGAAAAAATTATATTTTGCGGTTAAAAAAAATTCTATAGTTTTGGAAATGTAATTGTAAAAGTGGTACCCACATTAACCGTTGAGTTAACCTCAATATTTGCTTTATGCGATTGTAATATATTAAGAGTTGCTGCCAGTCCTAATCCAAGTCCATTTCTTTTACTGGTGAAATATGGTTCAAAAAGGCGTGATAAATTTTCTTCGCTAATGCCACAACCCTTGTCGCTTATTTTAACTATGTGGTGAAAATTTTGAGTATCTATAATAATTTCAAGTTGTTCTTCCTTTCCCTGCATTGCTTCTACGGCATTAATGATAATATTTAAGAAAGCTATTTTCAACTTCTCTTTATCTGCCCAGATAAATGCAGTATCATTTGAGTATTTAACCTGTAATTTTACTTTTTGAAGAATGATACGATCCAGAGAAGCTGCAATACTTTCATCCATAATTTCCTGCAATACTCTTTTTTCCATAAACATTTCGGCAGGCCGGGAGGAGTCTAACAGTTCAGTAATAAGTCCACCGATTCTTTTGCTGTTGCGTTGAATGATATCCAAATAAATTCTATTTTGTGCATCTTCTTCAATTTCTTGTTTAAGCTGGTCTATTGATAAATTAATATTGTTAAGAGGATTGCGTACTTCGTGAGCAAGGGTTCTGACGAGGCGACCTGCAGCCGCAAGCTTTTCAACCTGAAGTGTTATTTTCTCAGCTTTTTTTATATGGGTAATGTCATGAATAATACCATGATAATAAAAATTATTGTTTACATCAGCAACTTCTTTTGTAATTGATAATATACAATATTTTTTTTCGATTTCTCTGGTTACTAACTCAATCTCGATATCATCTACTTCACCGGTTTTTTTTATTTGCTCGGTTAACAAAACGATGTCTTCCTGATTAGTCATCAGGTCATATAACTTTAATTCTTCTATTTCATGTAGATTATATTCCAGCAATTCAAGAGTGGCTGTATTAACATCCATAAATTGTAATTCTTCATTGGCCAGAAAAACGGCGTCTTTTGATCTTTCAAAAATATTGCGGTATTTTCTTTCATTAGCTTTATGTGCTTTGAGTGAAGCTGCCCTGCCCATTGAATAACGGATACATCTTTCCAATTTTTCCGTATTTAACTCCGTTTTAATAAGGTAATCTGCTGCACCTGCCTGCATAGCTTCTCTGTCTACAACACGGTTTCCCTTGCCTGTAAGAAGTACAATAGGTTCTTCACAATCATTTAAGGTAGCATCTTTTATAAGGTCCAGACCCGTTTTAGCACCTAGCCTGTAATCTACAAAGTATATGTCATGCTTCCTTTGTTTCATGTGTTCCAGGGCTTCATTAAAATTATAGCACCAGTCTATTTCAAAGATCGCGGAATCAATATCCCTTATGTAATCACCAGTAATGATAAAATCGTCTTTATCGTCATCAATGATTAATATCCTGATTATAGGTTCGGGAAAAGTCATTTTGTTTTATGATTGGGTTTCCGGTAAAATAACAGTAAAACTAGCGCCATTTCCGGTATTACCATCTCCAAAAATAATTCCATTATGATTTTCTACGATCTTCTTGCAAATTGCAAGTCCAATGCCCGAGCCGGGATATTGTGATTTACCATGCAAACGTTGAAAGATCTGAAAAATTTTGTCGGCATATTCAATTTCGAATCCTATTCCATTGTCTTCAATTCTAATATTGAAATAATTTTTGTCAGGCTTTAAACTTAAGCTGCTTTTTTCCAGCGCATCAAGTGAATGGCATCTAATATGTATAACCGGGGGAACCTGTTCTTTTCTAAATTTGATAGAATTGCTTAAAAGGTTGTCGAATAGCTGTTTTATCTGGGTAGGAACAATTTCTATAGTGGGTAAAGGTGTATCAATGATAATTGTTCCGGTTTCTTCAATTTTTAATTCAAGGCCGGCTTTAACTTCATTAAGTAAATCTGACAGGTTGGCTTTACTGAAATACCGGCTCGACCTTGCAGTACGGGAAAATTCAAGCAGGTTCTCAATAAGTATACGCATATTTTCTGTTGCTGCTACAATGCGTTCAAGATAAAGAGCTCCATCCGAACCTAATTTTTCTTTAAACTTTAATTGTAACCGTTCGCTGAAAGTAGTGAGTTTACGTAATGGTTCCTGTAAATCATGTGATGCTATATAAGCAAATTCTTCCAGTTCTGTATTAGAGCGATTCAACTCGCGTATGTTTTCTTCAAGGCTTTTTTCATATTCCCGTAAGCGTGTTACATCTCGTGTTGTTCCGATAATTTTTTCTGTAATATTCTTTTCTTCGTTTTTTATAATTTTTCCATATGTTTCCAATTGCCTTACTTCTCCATTTTTAGTAATTATGGAAGCTTCATGTAGATAGTTATCCTTTTCACTTAGGGTTTTCTTCCACTCTTCTTTACTTTTTATAGTATCGCCTTCACCAGTAATAAAGTGCAACAAGCTGGCAATATTCAGTTCCTGTCTTTCTTCTTCTGTGTCATAACCAAATAAATGATACATGCCATTTGACCAGCTAGTAGTACCATCTGGCAAATTTGTTTCCCAGGAACCCTGGTTCAGAAATTCCTCTTTTTCAAGAATCATCTGTTGGTAGTACATCAGGTCCCGGTTGATTTTAGTTTGTTTGGTTATGTCCCGGGTTATGCCAATTACCTTTGTTACTTCTCCATCTGATCTTGTCACTATTTTTCCTTTGGTAGAAACTATTTTTTCCTGTTTTTCATGGGTGGTGAGGGTATATTTAAATTCAAAATCATGTTTAGTTTCGAGAGACCTTTTTATGATTTGCATAAGGGTTTCGGCATCCTTTGCTGACAGGTGTTTTAAATAAAAATCATTCGAAACCTCTGCTATTACATCTCTTTTATCATAACCTAACAAATGATACATTCCGTCTGTCCAGTAAACCTTATCTATTTTTACATCCCAGTTCCAGCTGCCGAAAGCTAATAGATCTTCAGTATCATCTATAAGATTTTTCAAGGCTGCCACTTCTTGCGCAGATTTTGTTTCTTCGGTTACATCTTCAGCAATAAAAATCAATGTAGCAGGTTTGCCAGATTCGCCACGTCTTAATACTGTACCACGGGTTCGGAAGTGCCGCCAGTCTCCCTCTTTATGATTTAGCCTGGCATTATAGGAATAATGCAGGTCATCTTCCCGCAGGTAAAATTTTTCCATTTCCTGGTTAACAACATCCATATCCTCCTTAAAAACCGCATTCATGAAATCATTATCCCACTTTTTAATTTCCTTCGGAGTATATCCTAAAAATTCACTTATCCTGCTTTCATTTATAAATGTCAGGCGCTTTTTAGTTGTGTCAACAACATACACTATTGCTGGTAAAACATCAGTAAGATTCGTGTCAGAAATATTTCCATTCTCCGCAAACAGAAGTTTTAAATAATTGAGAATATCTTTCTTGCTGGTTAAGCCCATAATAGCAAACGTAGGTTAGTGCTGATCATTAACAGTTCTTTAAAAAGTTGGCGGCTTAACTGTTTCAAAGCCATCTTATTTTACTGATCGAAATGAAAGTTTCAGGCAAAAGTTTATTAGATCAATTAAATAATGACATTTATCTATCTTTAATTAAGCCCATAATGTTCTCATTTGCGCAACAGGGATTTGTAAGATCTCTCTGTATTTTGCTACTGTTCTTCTTGCAATAGAAAATCCTTTATTGGAGAGTATCGCTACGAGCTGCTGGTCGGTAAACGGACGTTGTTTATCTTCAGTTTCAATAACTTCTTCAATAGTAGTTTGAATAACACGGTTACTTATTACCTGGCCTTCACTGTTACTGATACCTTCTGTAAAGAGGTCTTTCAGTAACAAGGTTCCAAAAGGAGTAGCTACATATTTATTACTGGTGATTCTTGAAACAGTTGAAATGTCAACACCGACAATATCTGCAACGTTTTTAAGTATCATAGGTTTTATTAATTTAATATCACCTTCCAGAAAATAACTGTATTGTAGCTTTACTATTGCCTTCATAACATTCAGCATAGTGGATTCACGTTGCTGGATAGCCGAAATAAACCATTGGGCTGAATTCATTTTATTCCTAACATACTGACGAGCCGATTTATCTATCTGCATATTTTGCTCAGTGCCATTGACCCTGTCAATCCATGATTTATTTATATGCAGGTTATTGGAGCGTTGACGGTGCAGAGAAACCACAAGATTTTCTTCTTCGTTGATAATGATAAAATCCGGTATTATATTCAGGTTGGCAAGGTTGCCCGATAAAATTGTAATAGGCTTCATTTTAAGCGAAGCAATAAGCTTTAATACAATCTTAATTTCTTCTTCATCAATGTTAAGCAGGTGCATTATCTTATCCATATTACGGCTGCTTAATTCAGAAAAATGGACTTCAAGTAACCGGATGGCAATTTTAACGTCAGGTCTTTTACCATTCATCTTTTTAAGTTGTAATAAAAGACACTCACGTATGCTCCTGGCGCCAATACCCGCTGGTTCAAGGTCCTGAATTTTAACCAATACTTTTTCCAGGTCCTCTGTCTCAATCCATTTTTTGCACCTGAAGGACACATCATTAGCAATATCAATTAAATCCTGCTCAATCAAACCGTGTTCGTTCATAGAATCAATGATATGATTGGCAAGCATTTTTTCATCTTCTGTGCAATCTAGAAACTCAAATTGTTCTTTAAGGGATTGACGATAGTCAGTAGTTTCCGGCAGTGCTCTTTCAGGTATTTTTTCGCTGTTAAAATAATTTTCATACTCCATCTTATAATCTGGAATATCGTCGTAAGCGTATTCCTCATAATCTTTAAAATCCTGTAAAGCTTCGCGGTTATATTTCTCAGAAGAAATATCATCTTCTGTTGAAACTTCTTCCAGCAGTGGATTTTCTTCAATTTCCTGCTGAATACGCTGTTCTAATTCTAAAGTATTTAAATGAAAGAGATTGAGTAACTGAATTTGCTGAGGAAGGATTTTTAGATGTTGTTTTTGTGTAAGATGTTGATGCAGCATAATACATATTTAGTAACAATATAATACAATCAAGAATCCAAAAATTATCTTTGACAGTAATTTTCTTTTTAGACTTTATAAACTAATTATTTCTATTATTGCCAGTTTCATCTGGGTTAACCACAAAGCTTTATAGAGGCGCATATTATAATAATTTTCTTGTGTAGTAATTTCCCCAAAATGAAGAAATGTTACCATAAAACAAGTACAGCTTCACTACTTATGGACAGATAATTATACATAAGACATATAATATATATATAAAAAAATTCATAGCAACTTTTTAAATGCTTTCAATTAGTTAGGTGTAAATAAATTTTAATGATAAATAGCGGGACACTGATTTAGTAATTCAACATAAAACGGGTAGGTTATTACTCAATAAGTATTAATCAGTTATCAGAGTTCCCCCTAATAGCTGACATCTTATAATAATCAAGTACAAATTAATCTTCTGCTTTTGATATTTTTCCTGCCCTATAAATTGCATCCTCATCATAATCTACATCAATTACTTTTTCTTTAAGTTGATTATGCACTTCATCAACTGTTTTATTATCCTTAGCAACTGTTTGTGTTGCAGGTTCTTCATTAAAAACTTCCTCTGATGGATTTACAATTTCATTTTGTTCTTCTTCATTTACTATTTGATCCTTATCACCATCTCCGGGTTCGGGAGTGGTATCAATAAACTGATTATTATATAATCCTTGTTGGATATCATCGGAAGAAGTTCCAAAAACTATATTTGAATTATTACCGTCTGCCTGAATTTGCTGGTTAATATTTTTTTCTTCCATAAAAATATAATTAAGTGTTTAAAGGATATACCTAAAGTTATTCCAAATAATGAAGAAGTTATTATTTACTTTAATGAAGATTTTTACGGATATTTATCCCCATAAGAGACACAGAGCCGTCATGATTTTTGGAATGCTTATACATAATATTTCATTATTAAAGCTATTTCATAATTTATAGGATGAAGAATAATTCCCAGAGTTTTGTTGTAGGGTTTTGAAGCAGGATTTACAGGATGAAAAAATTATTCCCAGAATTTTGAAGCAATGAAAGATTACGGTTAAAACATTTCTATAATGCTATAGCATTGAGAAATGGAGTTTTACCTGGCTAATAGTACAACTAAATTCTGTAAATTATTTCTCATCCTGTGCATCCTGCTTCAAAACCCTACAACAAAATTCTGTAATTTCTTCTTCTATCCTGTGAATCCTGTTTCAGCTTCAGCAACAATATCCTCCATACTTATTGCAGAATGACTTTCATCATAGATACATTTACCATCTTTTATAACCAGCACTTGTGGTGATTCATGCCCTATATTATAATCTTCTGCAACCTGCCTGGAAAGCGATCGGTAATTAATGAGATCTAAGTAATAAAAGTCAAAATTGTCCGGAATTTTGCCTTTTTCAAGCCTGTTCTTTGCCATTTTACTTATTGCACAACGGATAGAATGTTTAAATATTACCTGCAGTTTTGTTTGTGATTTCTCCTTTATCTCCTTAAGCTGATCAGAAGAACTTATTATTATCCATTCCATAAATATGATTTAAGCTTAAAAATGAAAAAACGTCAGCATTAATACAATAAAACGTGCAAAAGGTTGAAGTCAGGAGTTACAATACTTTTATTGTGGATTTTGAAAAAGAAAATAGTGACTGCGCATAGAAGAGCATCACCTAGAATATGAACAAGAACTGTAAAGTTTTAATAAAGATTAATGCCCATATCCAACATAACCTTGGGTTGCTTTACATCCTCCTCTGGAAGAGGTGCAACTGATAATAGTCATGCAAGAGGAAGCTAATAGTAAAAGAGCGAGAAACTTACATTTCATTTTATAAATTTAAAAAATGGATATAACCCAGTAAGTAGTTGAATGATTCTTACCCCTCAAAGAAACGATTTATTTCTGATTCGTACAAGCTACGCCAATTAGAAAGTAAATATATTTTGTTAATTTATATTGCTTAAATACTTTTAACTCCAGTAATTAACTAAATATGAAAGTTCATTTTATAGCGATAGGAGGAAGTGTGATGCACCAGTTGGCTATTGCTTTGAAGCGAAAAGGTTATGAAGTAACTGGAAGTGATGATGAAATTTTTGAACCTGCTATAGAAAATTTGAGAAAAGAAGGAATTTTACCCAATCATATTGGTTGGTTCCCTGAAAAAATACAACCTGAAATTGATGCGGTAATTTTAGGAATGCATGCAAAAAATGACAATGCCGAACTGAATAAAGTAACAGAACTTGGTTTAAAGATTTATTCTTTTCCTGAATATATTTACCAAGAAAGCAAGCAAAAAACCAGGATAGTAGTTGGGGGAAGTCATGGTAAAACAACTACTACATCAATGATCATGCATGTTTTGAAAAAGACCGGGAAGTATTTTGATTACATGGTGGGTGCAAAGTTGGAGGGGTTTGAACAATCAGTAAACATAACAGATGCACCGGTAATTGTTTGTGAAGGTGATGAATATCCGGCCAGTGCTGTTGATAAGCGTCCGAAATTTCACTTTCTTTTTCCGCATATCGCAATTCTAACAGGTATCGCGTGGGATCATATAAACGTTTTTCCCACCTTTACAATCTATCTGGAACAATTTAGTATTTTCATAGATAAGGTAGAACCAGGAGGACTGTTAATTTATAATGAAACGGACCCTGTGCTGAAGAAATTGGTAGAAGAACACCCGTCCACTGTACGAAAGATACCTTATACCTGCATGCAGCACCATAATGAAAATGATAAGACCATAGTAACTCTTGAAGGACATATCGGGGCACTAAAAATTTTTGGTAATCATAACATGCTTAATTTACAGGCAGCTTACCTGGTTTGTAAAGAACTGGGCATTGAACCTTTAGATTTTTTAAAAGCTATGGAAGATTTTGCAGGTGCAGCAAAGCGTTTGGAACTGATTGCTAAAAATGATTCACTTCTGGTATACCGGGATTTTGCTCATGCTCCATCCAAAGTAAAAGCTACCATGAATGCAATGAAGTACCAGTTTCCTGACCGAAAACTCATAGCAATTCTTGAATTGCACACTTACAGTAGTTTAAATATTGGTTTTATTCAGGAGTATAAAAATGCTTTGGAACTTGCCGATCTTGCTGTAGTGTTTTACTCAAAGCACGCTCTGGAATTAAAAAAATTACCGGAATTAAAAAAGCAGGATGTTTATGAAGGATTTAATAAGAAAGGTTTACTGGTAATAAATGATACAGAAGCACTGCAACAATGGATGTTGCAGCAGCACTATAATAACGCTACTTTACTATTGATGAGTAGTGGTAATTATGATGGCTTGGATATTATTACCTTTGTGAATAAATTAGTTGATAAGGAACTGGTTTAAGAATTATATTAATATTGAATATTTGTTTTCTGAAGTCAACGCTAATGCTGTTAACTCAGGTATCCTGTCAGGGTTTAATTGAATGTAAGCAACAATTAAATCCAATGCCTATAAACCGGGGTTTGATAAGAACCGTGCAGCGCTTGAACCAAATACATCTCTGAACTAATTTAAATCAATGTTAGCATTAAAGAAACCCCTTGCATTTATTGACCTGGAAGCTACAGGAATGAATCTTGGATCGGACCGGATCGTTGAAATTGCAATTATTCGTTTACTACCGGATAATACCAGGCAGGTTAAACGTAAACTTATTAATCCGGAGATTTCCATTCCACAGGCTGTTACGGATATACACGGCCTTACTAATGAAATATTAAAAGATGCCCCTGTTTTTAAACAAGTGGCTAACGAAATAAAACAATTTCTGGATAATTGTGATCTTGGAGGTTATAACAGCAATCGCTTTGATATACCACTGCTGATGGAAGAATTTCTTCGGGCCGGCATTGACCTGGATATGAAAGGAAGAAGGTTGCTGGATGTTCAAAGAATATACCACATGATGGAGCAGAGAACCCTGACAGCGGCTTATAAGTTTTATTGTGAAAAAGATCTTGAAGGTGCTCATGGCGCTGAAGCCGATGTTGTAGCTACCTGTGAAGTATTGGAGGCTCAGCTTAAGAAATATGATCACCTTGGCAATACGATAGATTCAATATTAAAATTTACAGGTGAGGAGATGATTATTGATTTTGCCCGGCGTTTTATAATGGATAATGGTGTGGAGGTGTTTAATTTTGGAAAATATAAGGGAAGGGTAGTTGCAGAGGTACTTAAATCGGAACCTCAATATTATGATTGGATGATGAAAGGAGACTTTACGCTGCATACAAAGCAAAAGCTAACTGAAATATTTAACAGGGCCATGTTAAAAAAGGGCTAAAAAAAAAGATAAAACATATTTTGTCATGTTGCTGCTGATTGAAATTGTAATTTCGGTTTAATACAAATAACGATTGGAAAAGATAGTTATCATACCTACTTATAACGAGCGCGAGAATATTGAAAAAATTGTTCATGCCATTTTTTCTTTACAGCAGGATTTTCATATCCTGGTAATTGATGATAATTCACCTGACGGTACAGCGCTACTGGTTAAAAAGTTACAGCTTACATATCCTTCACAATTATATATAGCTGAGCGAAAAGGAAAGCTTGGATTGGGAACAGCATATATTTTCGGATTTAAATGGGCTATTGAAAAGAAGTATTCATATATTATGGAAATGGATGCAGATTTTTCCCATTCTCCGGGTGACTTGCAACGTTTGTATGAAGCCTGTAAGTGTGGTGGTTACGATGTGGCAATTGGTTCAAGGTATGTTAGAGGAGGAGGAAATACAGATTGGTCGTGGGGAAGGATTTTACTTTCAAAAGGTGCCTCTATTTACACACGTATGATTACATGGATGCCGGTAAAAGATGCTACCGCGGGCTTTGTATGTTATAAAACTAAAGTATTACAGGCGATTAATTTAGATGAAATTAAATTTGTAGGCTATGCATTCCAGATAGAAATGAAATTTGCTGCCTGGAAACTGGGCTATAAAATTAAGGAGGTGCCTATTATATTCGAAGACCGTAAGCTGGGAATTTCTAAAATGAATAAAGGGATAGTGAAAGAAGGAATTCTTGGAGTGCTTAAACTTCGTTGGTTCAGTCTGTTCAAATGTTATAATAGCCGTCTTAAGAATACAGATAATAAAACATTCCATAAAGTAGAGAAAGAAGTATTTGCAAGGGCTGGAGATGGTAAGGTATGAGGTAGCTGACGGCTTAACACCGTCACCTGGTATAAGGTATGAGGTTTTTATTTGTTCAAAATTGTTAATAAGTTACCTAATTATTATGAATCTACATTAATTAAAGTTTTAAAACAATATAGCCAATGAGGTTTTACCTCATACCTCATACCTCATACCTGATACCTCATACCTGTTGAAACGCTCCCTCATCAACCTTCATATCGCTATTTTCCTTGCTGGTTTTACCGGAGTTCTTGGACGACTAATATCATTAAATGAATCATTACTGGTTTGGTACCGCTTGATGATCACCGTTATAACCCTCCTGCTATTGTTCCTGTTAAGGGGATCTATTCCAAAAATTTCTTTTAAAAGCGTTTTCAGAATTTTTTCTATAGGGGCTATTGTTGCGCTTCACTGGGTGGCATTTTATGGAAGCATTAAATATTCGAATGTTTCTATTGCACTGGTTTGCTTTTCAACTGTTGGTTTTTTTTCGGCCTTGCTGGAGCCACTAGTATTGAGAAAGAGCATTGCTGTTATTGAACTTTTACTTGGCATGCTTGCTATCGCAGGTGTTTATTGCATTTTTCATTTTGATACCCGGTATAAAAATGGAATTGCATTTGGCATTGTATCAGCATTTCTTGCAGCCTTGTTTACCATTCTTAATAAAAAAGTGCTGGAAAAACATGAAGCCGGTACTGTTACTTTATATGAACTAACAGGTGGCTTTTTAATGTTAACTTTATTATTGCCTGCCTACCTGCAGTTTTTTGATCTTCGTTTTGCTTTGCCATCAGTAACTGATTGGTTATGGTTAATTATTTTAAGCTGGCTTTGCACTGTGCTTGCTTTCTTTCTTTCTCTGAGTGCATTGAAGAAGGTATCAGCATTTACTGTAAATCTTTCCTATAACCTGGAACCTATTTATGGCATCCTCCTGGCTTTTTTAATCTTTCACGAAAACAAAGATTTGGGAATTAGTTTTTATGTTGGATTATCGTTAATTGTTATAGCGGTTGTTTTGCAGATGGGCAGGGTATACAAGAGCAATGTTTTATTTAACTGCAGAGGTAAGAAAGAGTAGAAGAAGAGGACTCATCTGTGAATCCTCCTCATCTACTCTTTCTTACCTCTACGGTTATAATACACTCAACTAAGCAGAAGTAGAAATATACCTCACCAAACATCTCTTCGCAATAGGAAGCAATGTTTCTTCAAACGGATAGTTAATTCCAGTTTCAATGCTGTACACAGCAGGATTTGGTAATGCCTTGCGCTTTCTGATGAGCTCAGATTTAATATTACCATAAGTATTCACCAGATTCTTATGCCAGCTATCAATGAAATCGGTTTTAATGCCCCGGTATTTTTCATCATGTTTTTCAAACATAGTAATACGGTAGTAATAAACAAAGGTTTGATGTTGAGACGCATTCAACAAAAACATATAACCTTCATTAGTTTCAAGAGGGATAAGTCCTACAGGTGCAATTTTCAAACTAACCTCTACAGATTCATAAATTTCGGCGCCGCTGGTAATGGCCGACTTCATCTTTTTGGCTGAGTAATTAATTATATTTTCCAGTTCTTCCATCAGTTCATTATCAGATATCATACGTTCATACAACAGCTCCAATTGCTGAAGATTGATATCGGTTAGCTGTTTTGGAAATTTTTCCTGTAAATATTTTTTATTCTCCCGGAAAGAAACAAGGTTATTATAATGAAATATAAGATCGGCTAATTGCGGGTATAGTTTCTGCTGATGAAAATATTTATTTACTTCCTGAAGATAAGCAAGTAATGTATATCTCTTAAGTTCAAAGTCGATATAACCTTCAGCAAACCAGGTTTCTGATAAAGTTTTCATGTATATCCATTTTTAGTTAAATCTCCAATCGAAATCACTTAAAATATGGCAAGAGTATTATGAATATATAAAAAATAGATGAAAACATACAATAGTCTGCCGGAAAAAAGGTTATCTGGTATAAGTACTTCTACAACTAATCCTGGCTGTTATATTCTTAACGGAAAAAAGTGAGGATTAGTATATTGAAGGCATGATGAAAAGGCTTTGAACAAATTATTAAAAGAAGGAACGACCTGGTGAAGCTCCTCCGCTTCACTGGTTTTTAGAAACCTCACAGGTTGTTCTTATATCAATACGCTCTTTTAGGATCAAAGTTTTCTAATTTACGAGCTACTGCCGTTAAGAAGGTAGCTCCCAGGCTTCCATCAATAACCCGGTGATCATAAGACATTGAAAGGTACATCATGTGCCTGATAGCTATTGAGTCTCCCGCAGGTGTTTCTACAACAACAGGACGTTTCTTTATAGCACCTACTGCAAGTATCGCAACCTGTGGCTGGTTTATAATCGGTGTGCCCATCAGGCTTCCGGAAGTGCCGATATTGGTAAGTGTAAAAGTGCCATTCTGAATATCCTCAGGCCTTAGCTTATTATTGCGTGCATTATTTGCTAATGAATTAACCTGTTTGGTTAAGCCTACAAGATTCAACTGGTCAGCATTCCTGATTACCGGTACAATTAAATTGCCCCCAGGTAACGCTGTAGCCATGCCGATATTAATATCCTTTTTTACAATGATATTATCACCGTCAAGTGAGCTATTCATCAGGGGATATTTTTTAATACAGCTTACTATCGCTTCCACAAAAAGTGGTGTGAAAGTAATGCGGGTACCTTCTCTTTTTTCGAAATCCTGCTTCACTTTCTCACGCCATAACACAAGGTTTGTTACATCTGCTTCAGAAAAGCTGGTTACATGCGGACTGGTATGCTTGCTTCTCACCATGTGATCTGCAATGAGTTTCCTCATACGGTCCATTTCAATAATCTCTACATTACCACTATAAACTGTTGGAGATTGGTTTGTAGCGACCACCTCATTTTTCGCAGGTTGCAAAATTTCCAGTGATTCATGAACTTTAAACTTTGAACTTTGTACTTTATTTTGTTTCCTCTGTTCAACAAATTCCAGGATATCTTTTTTGGTTACCCTTCCCTCATTGCCGGTTCCGGGAATTTTTTCCAGTTCACTCATGCTAACATCTTCGCTGGCCGCAATATTCATTACCAGGGGAGAGTAGAACTTGTTTACTTTTATATTTAACGGTTTGTCAGAAGTTTCCGGCTTAACTTGAGGAGGTTCTGGTAAAGCCGTATTATTAGAATTAGCCCTTTGACCGTTTAGTGCGGGTTGCATTGATTCAGGTTCTATTACTTGTGTTCTGATAGTAGCTATCACAGCACCGATTGGTACCACATCATTCACATCAAAAAAAATCTTTTCAATAATACCATTGGCAACACTGGGAACATCACTGTCTACTTTATCAGTGGCTATTTCTAAAACGGGTTCATCCTGCTCCACTTTATCACCGGGTTGTTTCAGCCATTTTAAAACGGTGGCTTCCATAATACTCTCACCCAATTTTGGCATTACCAGCTCAACTATAGCCATGTAATTATTTTTCAGAATTATTAATGGTGTATTTTAATTGCTAAAGGTAATTTATTTCTATGAGCTGTCAGCTGTCAGCTATCAGGAGGAAACATTAAGTTAGTAATACCAGGTAGCTTCTTTTTTAAACACGTTAGTAGTGATATCTACAATATGCCATCATCTGGTCTTGTTTCCTCCTGATAGCTGACGGCTGATAGCAGACATTACGACTGTATAAACTTCCTCAACAGGTTTAAGGCATTGTTTGCGGTTAATTCTATATTGCGCCTGCGGTCAAATCTGAAATTAAATTTCTGCGTAACTATTTTTTCATGATCACCCACTGCTACCCAAACCATTCCCACAGGTTTTTCGATGTTGCCTCCCTCTGGTCCCATAATACCACTTACTGCAATAGCATAATCAGTCCTCAATAAAGCTACAGCACCTTTTACCATTTGCTGAACCGTTTCTTCACTAACCGCTCCTACCGTTTCCAGCGTTTGCTGAGATACAGCCAAAACTTCCTGCTTGATACTATTTGAATAACTTACAACACTGCCCCGGAAGAATTGTGAAGCCCCCGGTTCAGATGTTAACAGATGCGCTATGTAACCGCCTGTACAGCTTTCAGCAGTTGAAAGTGTTTTATTTTTATTCTTTAGTAGCTTACTAATTACTATGTGCATAGCATCATCCTGATCTGTAACGAGGTATTCTGTAACCAGCGTTTTTAATAACTCAAATTGTTGTTGTACTGTTGTTTCAATCTCTTCTTTTTCATTTCCAACACCGGTTAATCGAAGCCGGACCATACCATAATTTGGCAGGTAAGCCAGTTTTATAGTAGGAGGAAGGTGCTGTTCAAAATCCTTGATGAGCTCTGAAAGAAAGGATTCCCCTATTCCGGCAGTCAGCAATGTTCTGGAAACAATAAATGGCATTTTAAAATATTGAGGCAGCCTTGATATTACGTAATCTGTCATCATGCCTTTCATCTCATGGGGAACTCCCGGCATGCTTACATATATCTTACCATCTTTTTCAAACCACATACCCGGCGCTGTTCCTCTTTTGTTTTGTATTACGGTACATGTATCGGGAACCTCTGCCTGTTTAAAATTGCTGGTCAGCATAGGCCGGTTCAACCTGGCAAAGATATGCTGCACATTTTGTAAAGCGGCTTCATCAACAATCAGGTTGCCACCGAAATATTCGCATAGAACAGGTTTGGTAATATCATCTGCTGTAGGACCTAAACCTCCTGTAATCAGTATCACGTCTGCATTCTTGCTTTCTTCGTTCAGGGTCTGAATTATCTCTTCCCGGGCATCCCCAATGGCAACTCTTCTTCTTACCCAAATGCCTGCTTTGTTTAATTCAGTTGCCATCCAGGCACTATTGGTATCAATTACCTGTCCTATTAATAGCTCATCGCCGATTGTTATTATAGAAGCGTATACAAAAGTTTGATTCATAAGAATTGTTGATAATGTAAATTAATCAAATCTGAACTGTGATTTAAAATGATTTAATGAAGACTATGATGTTAATGTACAATCATAGTCTTCATTAAATCATTTTTAAATCATAGTTCAGATATTATCTATGCTATGATTGTACCTTAGCAATCATCGCCATCATTATATCATTCATTTCACAGTTCAACATGCATCGATTCATACCATCTTTTATTCTGCTGATAAGTTTTTTCACATCCCCAGCCCAGGACATCTCACAAAGGTTAACCGAAGCAGTAAAAAACCTGGAAGCCGACCCCATGTTAAAGCATGCCATCATAAGCCTGAATGTGATAGATAATAAAACAGGCAAACAGGTGTTTAATAAAAATACTCAGGCAGGACTTGCACCGGCCAGTTGCCAAAAGATATTTACCAGTATTGCCGCATTTGAATTATTAGGACAAGACTACAGGTATAAAACGGTTTTGGGTTATGATGGATTAATTGAAGCAGGCGTTTTAAAAGGCAACCTGCATATTATAGCAAGCGGTGACCCGACTCTTGGAAGTTCACGCTGGGAACAGACAAAAGAAAACCAGGTATTACAGAGATGGATAAGCGAAATAAAAAAAGCCGGCATTAAAAAAATCAGCGGACTAATACTTAAAGATGATATAAATTGGGCCACCTCTACAATTGCCGATGGCTGGATATGGCAGGACATCGGTAACTATTATGGTGCCGGTGCAGCATCAGTTAACTGGCGCGAAAACCAGTATGACCTGAATTTGAAATCAGGTAACAAAATAGGAGATACCTGTACCATCGTTTCTATTATTTCTGCATCTGTAAACCTGCACCTGATCTCTGAAGTACGAACCGCTGAAAAAGGAAGCGGTGATAACGCTTTTATATACCTGCCACAAGGGGCAAACATTGGATATGTTCGAGGCACCATACCCATAGGCGAAAAAGCTTTTACTATTTCCGGTTCATTGCCAGATCCCTTTTCAGTGCTGATCAACAGTTTTAATACGCTATTGAATAATGAGGGTATCGATATTCCGAAACAGGAAGGATGGGTAAGCATGCCCCCGGTTTTTAAAGTGAACCAATTATATACATACCATTCGCCTGATCTCGATAGTATCAATTACTGGTTTTTAAAAAAAAGTATTAACCTATACGGAGAAGCATTATTAAAAACCATAGCTAAGGAAAAAGAAGGTTTTGGTTCAACAGAAAAAGGAGTGGATATCTTAAAATTTTTCTGGGCTCAGCGGGGCATTGAAAAATCAGCACTGAATATTATGGATGGTAGCGGGCTATCTCCTCAGAACCGCGTTACAACAGATGCGCTTGTAAAAGCTATGATGTATGCAAAATCAAAATCATGGTTCAGTTCTTTTTATCATGCGCTTCCTGAGATCAATGGAATCACCATGAAGAGTGGTTCTATTAATGGCGCGAGAAGCTATACCGGTTATATAAAAAGTAAAAATGGAGCTGACTATACTTTTGCAATGATCGTAAACAATTATGATGGTAATGCCTTAGAAATTGTAAAGAAAATGTGGCGGATACTGGATATTTTAAAATAACTTCAATCAAACTACAATAATTATATGGAATCACAAAATTATAAGAACCATAAGCAGATGGTCCCACTTTTTCATTATGTAACTGCATTTGCCGTAATTGCAGCTACCATCGGTTCCTTTGTTAATCTTAGTCGTTCCTGGAATAATCATGATAATTTATATTCGGCTTCTCTTATCTGTCTTATAACACTTATTCTTAGTGTATTTTATTTCTTTATCAGGAGTTTCCCATTGAAAGCTCAGGACAGGGCCATTCGTGCTGAAGAGAACCTGCGCCATTATGTGCTGACAGGAAAATTATTAGACAGCCGGTTAAGGATAGGCCAGATCATCGCCCTTCGTTTTGCATCTGAAGAAGAACTGCCGGAACTGGCTCAGAGAGCCGCTTCAGAAAATCTTAAAGCTGATGATATTAAGAAAGAAATCAGGAACTGGAGAATGGATCATCACAGAGTGTAATGGTTAATTGTTAATTGTTAATTATCAATGTTTAGTAGTAAACCATCTTTCCGTTAACAATTAACCTTTCAATGTCGCTGACTTAACAAAGTTGAAGTGTTCTTTTATATGTGGAATTACAATTTGATTCAAAGTCTTAGTGCTCCTTGTGGGATTTCCTTAGTGTTCCTCGTGGTTAAATATGGTCTATGAATCCAGGAGTCTTTTAACCACAAGGAACACAAAGGAAATCCCACAAGGAGCACAAGGGATGCCTGCTACATACGAAATCTTCAAGTCAACGATATTGGTTAACCATTAATAATTACTTCATCATCCCATCTACACTTGCTTTACCTGGTCCGCATAAAAGTAAGGTTATAAAGATGGTTAGATACAAGGCCGCTCTTTCGCCATCACCAAAAACATCACCATTATGAGCCTTAAAAAGCGCTACCGCCATGTTAATGATTAGTGGAATGACAACCAGGCGGGAAAACAATCCCATGATAAGGAATATCGAACAAAAAAATTCTGCAAAAATTACCAGAATCAGTGATAGCGTGCTGCCTATCCCCATGAAGTTCATAAATTTTAATTTCATCTCAGAAAAATGAACCAGTTTGCCATAGCCGTGAGACATTGCCATTGCTCCGGCACCTACACGAAGCACTAACATGGCAATATTAAAAGCTGCCTGACTATAATTGATCGAAAAAAATCTTCTCATGCTATCCGTTTTTTTTCAAAAATAGAATTTTGAATTGATTTAAAAGGAAATGTTAATCCTTGCAGTTATCCACAGGTACTGGGAATGATGTTTGGTTTAAGCTAAAATAATTTGAAACTTTACTACGTTATAGTAGTCTATCCTCTGAATAAGATCTTACAACTATAAAATACAAAGCAGGTAAACTCAATGAAGAAAAACAACATTGGTCATAGACTGCTTGTGCAGCAAAAAGATTTTAAAAGATATACATTACACATGAAAAAAATCATCTGTACAGTATTGGTAGCAGCATCTTCTTTAGTTGTTACAGCCCAGCAAACCAGGTTTTTAGCAGATCAGCAGGCCAGCTTTAAAGAGGCAAAAGAATATTATCAGAAAGAATATTATAGCCTTGCTTATCCGATATTTAAAGAGCTTTCTCTTAAGCTGCGTGAAACAGACCGCAGTAACCAGGCTTTAAATTACCAGGAAATAAAATATTATACCATTGTTTGCGCCCTCAAACAAAATGAATCCGGAGCAGTAGACCAGGCAAGAGAATATGTAGATCTTGACAATAATATTGCACGTGTAGAAATGATGAGCTTTCATTTAGGAGAGTACCACTTCCGGCAAAAGGATTACTACCAGGCCGCTTCTTATTTTGAAAAAACTTCTGTTGAACATTTAAGCAACCGTGAAATCGCTGATATGAAATTTCACCAGGGTTATGCTTATTTTAATATGCAACGTTTTGATCAGGCTAAACCTTTATTCGATGTAATCCGCCAGTTACCAAAGGATCCTAATTATATTGACGCAAATTACTATTATGGCTACATAGCATTTAATGAAAGAAAATATAATGATGGACTTACTGCTTTCAGGGTAATTGAAAATGAAAAGCAATATGCTCCCGTTATACCTTTTTATGTTGCGAATATCTATTATAATACCAACCAGAAAGATAAAGCACTCAGCTATGCTGAAGATAAATTAAAAAAAGGAGGACAGGTGTACGACCTCGACCTTCGGCAATTGGTGGGACACGCATACTTTGAAAAACAAGACTATGGTAAAGCGCTTCCCTATCTTGAAAACTATGTAAATCGCTCAAAGAAAGTGAGGAGAGAAGATCTGTACGAAGTTTCTTATTCTTATTATCAAACAGCTAACTATGCTAAAGCTATAGATGGCTTTAAACAACTCGGTGGAAAAGAAGATTCTCTCGCGCAAAATTCCATGTATCTTTTAGGTGATGCTTATTTGAAGACCAACCAGAAAGCTAATGCCCGCAACGCTTTTCTTTTTACCACATCAAATAACAGCAATGATTACCAGCGTGAAATAGCTTCATTTAATTACGCCAAGTTATCTTACGAATTGGGTTACCAGGATGTTGCGCTTACGGAACTGCAACGTTTCCTTGCTGGTTATCCCAACTCTACATACAACAATGAAGCAAAGGAGTTATTAGTAGCCGTTCTTGCAAATACTAATAATTATAAAGATGCACTTACATTGCTGGAAAGCTTACAATCGCCGTCTGAGAATGCAAAACGGCAGTTTCCTAAAATATTGTATGGAAGGGCTACCGAATTAGTGAACGATGGTTTGCTGGTCTCTGCAAATGAAATGCTTGACAAGGCTTTGAAAGATCCTTACAACGCTCCAGTGCTTACTTATGTAAATTTCTGGAAAGGAGAAATTTCTTTTCGTTTGAATAATATTGATGATGCTATTAAATACTATTTTGAGTATTTAAGAACGCCTTCCGTTAATGGTGAGATAAACCCTGTTAATGCCAAATACAATCTTGGTTATAGTTTTCTCAAAAAAGAAAACTATAAACAGGCTTTAGGTTTTTTTGAACAGGTTGTTAAAACGCCCCGCATTAATTCAACGGCGATAGAACAAGATGCTTATATCCGCAGTGCCGATTGTTTTTATATGAGCAGGGATTTTAAAAGAGCACTTGGAATGTACGACCAGGTATTAAGTTTTTCATGGCCATCTTCTGACTATGCTACCTTTCAAAAGGCGCTGGTAGCCGGCGTTACCAGTTCCGGTGAAAAAGTCCGGTTACTTCAATCGATACCCCGCATATATCCGTTATCAACACTGGTTCCTGATGCTAATTTAGAAATAGCTAACAGTTATTTGTCTGATGAAAAATACCAGGAATCTATACCTTATTTAAAAAATGTTGTTAGTGCTACAAGTGGTGAAGTATTGAAACCCAGGGCATTGTTGAAGATGGGTATAGCTTATTATAATCTTAATAATAATAAGGAAGCACTGAACCAGTTAAATCAACTGTTAAAACAATATCCTAATTCCAGCGAAGCGGAAGAAGGTCTTGAGAATGCAAGAACTATTTATGTGGAAGAAGGTAAAACCGGTGACTACGTAGCTTTCGCAAAGAGCCTGGGTAAGGAAATCTCAAGCAGCCAGGAAGATTCACTAACGTATACTGCTGCGGCAGTTCAATTTAACAATGGCAGTCTTGATGCGGCATTGAGCCGGTTTGAAAATTATCTTACCAAATTTCCTGATGGTAGATATTCGCTGGAAGCTAACTATTATAAAAGTGAGATATATACTACTAAAAAAGACCTGAAAAAAGCTGTTGCTGGTTATGAGGTGGTGGCAAACAGGGTTCCCAATAAATTTGGTGAGAAGTCATTATTGCAGGCGGCAAGATTGAATTTTTTCGAGATAAAAAATTATGATAAGGCTGAGCAATATTTTACAAAACTTAAAGAATTTGCCAGCAACCAGGAAAATAAGTTAGAAGCCATGCGTGGTTTGTTGCGCAGTCAGTTTCAGTTACAAAAATGGACTGCAGGCACAGACAACGCTAAAGAACTGTTGGCTCAGAAAGGAAGCAGCACAGACGATAAAGTACTGGCAAATTTTGCTCTGGCGAAAGCCGCTCAGGCAAACAATCAGTGCGAGTCGGCAATAACTTATTTTAAGTTAGTGGTAAGTATGAACAAAGCCTCTTATGGTGCAGAGTCAAGGTATGAGATTGCCAGTTGTTTGTTGCAGCAGGATAAACTTAAAGATGCAGAGAAAGCTGCCTTTGAAGTAGTTAACAAAGCCGGTTCTTATGGCAATTGGGTTACTAAAGCATATATATTATTAGGCGATATTTACTTTAAGCAAAAGGATTATTTTAATGCTAAGGCAACTTTTCAAAGCGTAGTACAAAATGCTGCCATTCCTGAATTAAAAACTGAAGCGCAACAAAAGCTGGATAAGGTTGTGGAAGCAGAGAACAAAGAAAGCAAAGTTGGACAATAGTATACAGTTCAATGTATAAAATGTAAGGTTTAAAGTTGGTTACATATTCATGTGAGTTACTGAATTTTTCTAATACTGAAGGCTGATAGCCAACAGCTAAACAAATAACAGATGATAAAAAAACAACCGGTCGTTCCATTCATCATCATGTTGGTGGTAAGCATTGTGCAGGTAAAAAATGCCACAGCCCAGGAAGGCATTAAAAGAAAAACCATTGAAATAACATCTACATTCAAACCGGTTTTAAGGGATGCTGTTAAAATAAATTTCAATGCAGCGCCACCTGCTGTTGATTCTTCTAAGCCTACTTTAAAATATAACCTGCCTATACAAAACCTGTCATTTAACTATATTCCTATTCCTATAAAACCGGTGCCTCTTGATGCAGATTCAGGTGCTGCATGGAAATACAGCAACTATATTAAAGCCGGTGCAGGTAATGTGCACCTTCCTTTTTTGCAATCAGGATTTAGCTTTGGTGATGGAAAAAATACTTTCTTCAATGTTTTTGCAAAGCACTTATCCTCAAAAGGAAGTATGCCTTTTCAGAAGAACAGTCAAACATCTGCCAGTGCAGCAGCAACTTATAAAACACAGAAAAACCTGGAATGGAATGCAGCACTTGGATTTAAAAGCGATGATTATTTTTTTTATGGTTACCAGCCTTCAACCCTGGTTTTTAATAAAGAAGATCTGCGTCAACGGTTTCAGACATTTGATGGAAAAGTTAGTCTTCGTAATACAGAGCCTACTACTTACGGATTAAATTATAATCCTAGTTTTAAAACATCCGTGTTCAATGGTAAAAATGAATTTAGACGAGCCACGGAATCCAACACGGTTTTAAACCTTCCGCTTCAGAAAAGTATTGGCAAAATCTTTGGGATCAAATTAGGCCTTACTGCAGATTTAACCAGTTACAGGCCGGTCAATAAAACGAAGGTTCAAAATAACCTGTATTATTTTTCTCCTTCATTGCTGTTGAAAACACCGAACCTTTACCTAGAAGCCGGTTTGATACCGTCATGGGATAATGGTATGTTTGCTACCCTGCCAAATTTCATGGCGGATATAACCACCAATGATAAACGCTTTACCTTACAATTAGGCTGGATCGGATATTATAACAAAGGTTCTTATGAACGTTTTGCCTCTGTTAATCCATGGATTATGCAACCGGATCAGTTGTTAAATACCCGTGTTCAGGAAAGGTATGCAGGGTTCAAGGGGTCAGTGCTGAATCATTTCACTTACAGTGCGAAAGCCGGCTTTGTTTCGTATCGGAACATGCCACTATTTATAAATGACAGTATTGATGGTAAAACATTTTTAACAGTGTACTCCTCCTCCATGCAAGCTATACAGTTTCATGGAGAGATCGGTTATACTCAGGGTGAAACTTTTACAGCAACAGCTAACCTTACATGGAATCAATATTCAAAAGTTACAGATCAGACAAGAGCCTGGGGTTTGCTCCCGCTTGAATTCATTGTTAATATGAACTGGCAGGTAGTGCATAATGTTTGGCTTAAGAGCGACCTGTTTGCATGGGATGGTGCTGCTTATCAAACCAGTAAAAAAGAAGCCAGAAAAGGAGAAGGTGCGTTCGACCTTAATGCTGGTCTCGAATTTAAGATAACAAAGCAGTTCAATCTATGGGTGCAGATGAATAATATATTTAACAATCGTTACGAACGCTGGCATCAATATCCGGTTTACGGCTTTAACTTGCTTGGTGGAGTGGTGTTCAGCTTTTAACATACTGCCCAGCTAATTTTTTAAGCTGTACATTTCAGTTGTAAACATTGAACTTTAAACTGATTTTGATGATTGAAATCCTCAACAAATACCTGATTCAGCATAAAAGCATTAACATTCCCGGACTGGGTACTATCTTTCTTGAGCATTTGCCGGCAGTATTTGATGTAGTAAATAAACGGATCTTACCCCCTCATTATGAATTCAGGTTCAACAAATATTATGATACGCCTGATAAAGAATTTTTTAGCTACCTCGCTTTTGAAAAAGGAATTCCTGATTTTGAGGCCATACAGCTTTATAATCAGTTTGCACAAGACCTGCGAACTGCTATTAAACAGGAAGACAAAGCTGAATGGAGCGGGGTAGGAGCCTTCACGAAAAATAGTTCAGGTGATATGATATTTGAATCTGTGAACAATCCCGGTTCATTATATGCACCTGTACCGGCAGTAAGAGTTGTTCGTAATAAAGCCGCTCATGCAGTATTGGTGGGCGACCAGGAAAAGACAACTGTTGAAATGACAGATTTGTTGAAGGATGCAATAAATGAAAATCCCGATGTTCAAAAAAATACCTGGTGGATTTATGCATTGATTATATTAGTAATCGCCTTGCTATTTATAATCTTTCATTTTTATAAAAATGGATTTAGCCTGGCAGCTGCATCTAATCGTCAGGCTGTTGAATTACATGCTGCGGAAGCGCAGTGATAGCTTTTGCGCGTAGAACTCCCTGGTTACCTCATTTAATTACTCCCGGCTCATTTTTCTTCTCTTTATTTGTATTTCAATAAGTTGATTTTTTCATGGATACCATTACTTACTCTTATTGTCCCTGTTGCGGTTCAGATAATATATTTCGAAAGTTAACGGCAAGGGATCATACAGTTTCAATGGAAGTATTTGAAATCTGGTACTGCAATTTGTGCAGCGTCCGGTTTACACAAAATATTCCGGATCAATCATCCATCGGAAAATATTATCAATCTGAAAATTATATCAGTCATACAGATACAAGAAAGGGATTAGTAAATTCATTATATCATATCATTCGAAAAAAAACATTGCATCAAAAACAACGATTGATAGAAAAGTTTACTGGTAGTACTAATGGAAATTTACTGGACATAGGTGCAGGAACAGGTGCATTTTCTAGCCATATGAAAAATTCTGGATGGAATGTTCTTGGTTTGGAGCCTGATGAAACAACACGCAGGCGTGCCTTTGAATTACATGGTATTTCACTGCAAAGCAGCGGTGAGCTTTTTAAATTAGAGCTGGCATCTTTTGATGCCGTAAGCATGTGGCATGTACTGGAACATGTTCATGCATTGCACGATTATCTCGACAAGATAAATAAAGTTTTGAAGCTGTGTGGCAAGGCATTTATCGCTGTACCAAACTATACTTCTTACGATGCTGAAGTGTATAAAGAATATTGGGCCGCTTATGATGTACCGCGGCACCTGTTTCATTTTTCTCCCCGTTCCATGAAATTATTAATAGAGAAACATGGAATGAAACTGGAGCGGCTACTGCCGATGTGGTATGATAGCTTTTATGTTTCTATGTTAAGCGAGCAATATAAAAATGGAAGTTCTAACAATTTACTAGCCTTTAAGAACGGATTGCTTTCTAATTTTAAAGCAGCAGGTAATAACGAAAAGTGCAGCTCAGTAATTTATGTTATTGGTAAATTATGAGATTTTAAATGTTGTGCCGTAAAGGAACCACGGAGATACAAAGACAGGGAGTGACACGGTATAATATTTATTTCATAGTCTTTCTCTGTGCCTCACTGTGCCATTAGTGTCCGTGGTTCAAAATCACGAACAACTTAAAAGCTTCAAACTAAAATCTTACTTCATACAAATTCGGCCATGCCTTTCCGGTAACATAAATTTTGTTAGCAGCGGAATCATAGGCGATTCCATTCATCTCCAATGCACCCGGATGTTTGATTTTTAATTCATTTTCCAGCGATGTAAAATCGAGTTTGCCCACCACCCTTCCACTTGCAGGATCAATTTTCAGAATATAACTAGTGCCATACTGATTTGCGTAGATATAACCCTTGATATATTCAAGCTCGTTAATATTTCCAACAGGTCCATTGTTATCCTGCACACCAACGATTTTTAAAACTTTTAATGTTTCTGGATCAAGATATTGAAGATTGCTGGTTCCATCACTCATGATAAGATTAGTACCATCATTTGTAAACGCCCAACCCTCACCTGTAATGGGAAAATCTTTTATTTTTTTAAATGTTTTTGCATCGTACACAAATCCAATATGACTTTGCCAGGTAAGCTGGTACAACTTACCTCTTAATATATTGATGCCTTCTCCAAAATAACTCGTATCCAGCATTACTTTTTTTTGAAATGTTCCAGTCTTTATATCTACCGGACCGAACCACGATTTAAAATCATTAGATTGGGCCTGCCCTCCGGTGCTTTCATATAACTGTCCATCATGCACTAAAAGGCCTTCGGTAAAAGCTGATGTATCATGCGGAAACACATTGACCACTGAATAATTAACTATTACGGGCGCCAGGTTAGCAGTTGGTTCTACCTTCCCATTATCATCGTTTTCATTCCCATTATTGGAACAGGAGATCAGAAAAAATGCAAAGGCAAAAACGATAAAATAATTTTTCATGTAAATATGATAATGCGCAAATGTACTATTCCATAAAGGAGATATAGGGAACATTTTGCTAAATTTATGCAGATATGATGTGAATATGCTACTGAAATCCTTTCTTTTACACAGCTTATTGCATAAATTTCTAACAGGTACAATTTTGATGATTAGCAGAGCAAGCCTCTTTTTCTCCCTGGCCAATCCCACTTGATTTTAATTCTTATCATGCTGACTATAGCTTTTTAGCTCTTGGAAATTTTCCGGCTCAATATTGCTATACTTATGATTACTGCCGGTCAAAATTTAATCATTGATCCATGGTGCAGCTCCAATATTCCGTGATGACCTTTTGAAAACCCAAAAGATATTACGATGAAAAGAATGCTTCCCTTATTGATGTTTATGACAGCTTCCATCTGTGCTCTGGCAAAGAAAGAAGTTGCTAACAACGCTACAGTTGTTTCAAGCTTGCAGTCATCTTCAGATTCAAATACTTATATTATTACTATCCCGGTAGTGGTGCATGTAGTTTATAATACTGCTCAGCAAAATATCAGTGATGCTCAGGTGTTATCACAAATTGATGTTCTCAACAAAGATTACAGGGGAAAAAATGATGATAAAAAGAATATCCCGTCATACTTTGCATCGCTTGCCGGTGACGGAGGCTTCGCGTTCCGGCTGGCTACTATTGATCCTTCAGGTTATTCAACAAGCGGTATTGTAAGGAAGCAAACTAACATACAAATGTTTGGCGTTGATGACAGGATAAAGTCTTCTGCCAGGGGAGGAGATGACTCCTGGAACAAAAACAATTATTTAAATATTTGGGTGTGTAACCTTGCCGGCGGAATTTTGGGATATACCAGTACAATAGGTGGTGCTGCAGAAAAAGACGGTGTGGTTATTCAATTTTCCGCGTTCGGAACAGTTGGTTCGGCAGGTGCCCCTTTCAACCTGGGAAGAACTGCTACTCATGAAATTGGCCATTGGTTAAATCTAAAGCATATCTGGGGTGATGCCTATTGCGGTGATGATGAAGTAGACGATACCCCAAAACAAAGGGCATCAAACAGAGGCAGGCCAACAGGTGAAAAGTTAACCTGCGATATGAGCGGCCATGGAGATATGTACATGAATTTTATGGATCTTACAGATGACGCCGGCATGTTCCTGTTTACACGGGGTCAATGCAAACGTATGAGGGCCTTATTCAATATTGGCGGCCAGCGCCATGAGATACTTTCTTCTAATGCTCTTACGGGTATTGCTATCACTAAAGTTACCGCAACACCTGCAGCTTCTATAATTTCTAAACCAATAGGCGCCTTTCCCAATCCTGCACAATCGCTTATTACAATTGACCTTGGCAATAACAATAATGATGCAGCCAGTACGATTACTGTTTATAATAATATCGGTCAGCCGGTAATAACACAAACGATGATGGGTAGCCGCATTACGATAAATATAAGCCGGTTGAAGCCTGGCGTATACTTTATAAAGAATGCTAATGGAGGTTCTGATGCAATGACGAAGTTTGTGAAGTCTTAATGGTTAATGGTTAATTGTTAACGGGTAGTGGTTAATTGTTACTGATGCATCTATCCGTTAACAATTAACAATTAACCATTAAAGTCTTATTCCGATAGAGGCTCCTGCACGAAAGCCGGGCATAAAACCTGAATAGTCGGTTGACACTGTTTTTTTATTGGTATCTACCTTTACTCCAATCTTATCACCAATAACGGGAATGTCTTTTAGATTGTTTTTGATATCGGTTTCTGCCTGTTGCGCATCTGCATAACTCCAGGCAAGGTTATCTGTAATATCTGTTGATAAGGTGGAAACTTTAGAAGAATTGGCCTCCGGACCTAACAGGAAAAAGTCAAATGCTACCCTTTTTGCAATCATGATCTGAACACCAAGCTGGGCGCCGATTCCAATACCTTCATAGTGGGCATGCGTGTCAAAAATGGCGTTCTGTCCCTGCAGTTCTTTGTTTATTAAACCGTTCGCATCATGATTTAAATATTTTACATAAGGTTCAATATAAAAACCGCTCATAGTTTTATGGCCGAGGTAATGGCGGTATCCTGCCATTAAAGAGAAGGCTTTAAAGGTTACGTCACTTTTCATATTATCATAACTTACTGTATTGGTTTTATCAAAGGGAACACCAGCAAAAAAGGTAAATGAATTCCGGTACCGGTAGTTATATTCTCCACCGAAGGTAACTTTTCCCAATGCTAATCCGGCAGGAGCAAATTTAAGGGCAACACTTTTCTGGTGTTCAGCAGTAATGTTTTCCTGTGAGTAAGAGTGAGCAGATATTCCCGTTATCAACAAAAGACTTAATGAAAGATTTCTCATAAAATAAGGATGTTTATAGAATAACGTAATCTTACAATTATTAGTTTTCTACGTCAAGGGATTCCTGGGTACTTTTATAACCGCGGAGAAATACCAGAGGGGAAGAAGAGGTTACACAGAGAATGCCTCTGTGTAACCTCTTCTTCCCCTCTGGTATCTTCTCTGCGGTTATAGAATATTACAAATGGATTGCCTCACCGTATGCAACTTCAATAGCATCCCTAACACTTTCACTGATAGTTGGATGAGGATGGATGCTGTTCAGCACTTCCTGGTAGGTAGTCTCCAGTTTGCGTGCAGTAACAGTTTGAGCGATAATCTCCGTAACGTTATAACCGATCATATGCGTGCCCAGCCATTCCCCGTATTTCGCATCAAATATTACCTTTACAAAACCCTCTGTAGCGCCTGCTGCGCTTGCTTTTCCGGAAGCACTCAGTGGGAACCTGCCAACCTTAACGTCATAACCTGCAGCCTTAGCCGCAGTTTCAGTATAACCAACAGAAGCGATCTCAGGTGTACAGTAGGTACATCCAGGCACATTATTGTAATCAATTCCTTCAGGTTGGTGGTTGTATTTCTTTTCATTATAAGCAATATTCTCAACACAGATGACACCTTCTTTGGAAGCTACGTGCGCCAGTGCTTGTCCGGGTGTACAGTCACCTATGGCATAAATACCAGGTACGGTGGTATTATAAAATTTATCTACTACAATTCTTCCTTTGTCAATCTTTACACCGGTTTCTTCCAGTCCGATCCCTTCCAGATTCATAGTAACACCAATAGCGCTAAGCACTATTTCTGCTTCCAGCGTTACAGGACCATTTTGAGTTTTTACAGTTGCTTTCACCAGATCACCGGAAGTGTCTAATGTTTCAACAGAAGAATTAACCATAATGTCAATTCCCATTTTTTTATACTGTTTATCAAGTTCCTTAGAAATTTCTTCATCTTCAACGGGCACTACTCTTGGCAAAAATTCAACAACGGTAACTTTAGTACCCATGCTGTTATAGAAATAAGCAAATTCAACACCGATAGCACCGCTCCCTACAACGATCATAGATTTAGGCTGTTTAGGTAATGACATAGCTTCACGGTATCCTATTACTTTTTTACCATCCTGTTTAAGGTTTGGTAATTCGCGGCTACGTCCGCCTGTTGCTACAATTATATGTTTTGCTTCTACTGTTTCTTTATTTCCATCAGCCTTGCTCACTTCTACTTTTCCTTTACTTACCAGTTTACCAAATCCCATAAATACATCGATCTTGTTTTTCTTCATCAGGAACTGAACCCCTCTGCTCATCTTATCGGCTACAGCTCGGCTTCTTTTAATAACGGCTTCAAAGTTATGCTGTCCGGTTGCAGAAAGACCATAAGCTTCTGCATGTTTAATATATTCATATACCTGGGCGCTTTTCAACAATGCTTTTGTTGGAATACAACCCCAGTTTAAGCAAATACCTCCAAGGCTTTCCTTTTCAATCACGGCTGTCTTAAAACCCAATTGCGCAGAACGGATTGCTGCTACATATCCACCCGGTCCGCTCCCGATAACAAGAACATCGTATGCCATAAAATTTCAGATTATTTTTTATTATTTAAAAGGACTAGCGAAACTACTGTACAATGCGCAGATCGCCAAAAACCGCTATCAGCTGTCAGCTATCAGGTATCAGCCTTGTATTCAAGCATTGAAATAGTTACATATATTAAAAACATCATAATTGGATATTAGTTGGTTGTAGCACATTGAAAGAACCGTTTTCTTAAAATGTGCTGATAGCTGATAGCTGACGGCTGACAGCTATTCTCTACATTTGCCCCACAATTAAACAACAATGAAACTAGATATACTCGCGATAACCGTTCACCCTGATGATGTGGAACTGGGATGCTCCGGCACATTGATAACAGAAAAAAATAAAGGTAAAAAAGTAGGAGTGCTGGATCTTACGAGGGGTGAGCTGGGAACCAGGGGTACACCTGAACTGCGAGAAAAGGAAGCTGCTATTGCAGGCGCTATCATGAACCTGGATGTAAGGGAAAATGCTTTTTTACCAGATGGATTTTTTCGTAATGATGAAGCAAGCCAGCGCATACTTATTAGCTTTATACGTAAATATCAACCGGAGATCGTATTGGCAAACGCACTTGATGACCGGCATCCTGATCATGGCAGGGCAGGACACCTGATCTCTGATGCTTGTTTTTTAAGTGGGTTGAGAAAGATAGCAACTTTAGCTGCTAACGGAGCACCGCAACAGCAGTGGCGTCCTAAATATATATTTCATATCATTCAGGACCGCTATCGGGAGCCTGATTTCGTTTATGATATTTCGTCCGTGATCGATCAAAAAATTGAATCTATAAAAGCTTATTCATCACAGTTTTATTCTACTGAATACAAAAACAGTGAGCCACAGACTTATATCTCCACACCTGAATATCTTAATGCTATAATCGGAAGGCATGCCATGTTCGGCAAAATGATTGGTGTGGGTTATGCTGAAGGATACACTGTTGAAAAAATGATTGGGATCAGCAGCTTTGATGCGTTTATTCAGAAGGATACCTGAGGGCTGTAAGCTGTTAGTCAGCTATCAGCTGTCAGCCGTCAGCGCTGTCGCAATATTTTAACCCCAAAAGGGTGACATGATTATAGAAAAATATTGTGTTTGGAATAAAACCCCGAAGGGGTAGCATAGAGCCATATAGACTCTATGCCACCCCTTCGGGGTTGTTCTCACCACCTTTTTTTTCTATAATCATGTCACCCCTTCAGGGTTATATTTAAACCGCCTTATTATTTATATAGTTATAATCCTTTAGCGTTATATATAAACCCTTAAAGTGCAATAATATGTTGATAGCTAATAGCTGATAGCTGACAGCTGATAGCTTTTTTGTATTACCGCTAACAATTAATTAACCGGAAAGCGTTAACTTCGAGCCTTAATGAAATTTTAACATGGCAGTTCCAAAATTTACAAATGTTCCTCACTCCTTTCATTCAGAACTTAAAAGCAGGATCACCAGCTATTTCGAAGAAGTAGGAAAATCTACATACGGTAATTATTCTTTATTTAGCAAAGCTGTAATTTTAATGGTGAGCTTTGCACTGGTTTATATTCATCTCGTTTTTTTTACTCCCAATAATTTTTTCTCTGTTCTTGAATGTATAATCCTTGGTGGTATTGTTTCCTCCATTGGCTTTAATGTAATGCATGATGGTGCTCATGGCAGCTTCAGTAAATACAAATGGGTAAACCAGTTTGCAGCATTTTCATTGAATATACTTGGCGGAAATAGTTTTATGTGGAACGTGAAGCACAATATCATTCACCATGCATTTACCAATGTTGATGGTGTTGATGATGACATCGATATTCAACCCTGGATGCGGATGAGCGCCACTCAAAAAAAGTATCACCTGCATAGATACCAGCATATTTACTTCTGGGTTCTTTATTCCCTGTTTTATTTGTTCTGGATTTTTGTTTTAGATTACCAGAAATATTTTAAAAGTAAGGTCGGCAACATGGATCTGAAAAAAATGAGTCTCTCTGATCACCTGGTATTCTGGGGCTTTAAACTTTTTCATGCGTTCCTTTTTTTAGGACTTCCAATTTATATGTTAGGCTTTACTTCCTGGGTTATCGGATTTTTAATTTTTACCTGTGTAGCCGGATTAGTATTAAGCCTTGTATTCCAACTGGCTCATACTGTAGAACATACCGCTTTTCCTGTGCCTGATGCAGTAACCGGTAAAATGGAAAATGAATGGGCTATTCACCAGATCAAGACAACAGCGAATTTCGCCACTCAAAACCGTATTATCAGCTGGTTAGTAGGCGGACTTAACTTTCAGATAGAACACCACCTGTTCCCTAAAATTTCTCATATACATTATCCTCAGATCAGCAAAATTATCAGGCAGGCATGCCAGGAATATGGAATTGAGTACATAGAATATTCTAAGATGCGCTATGCTGTTGCATCGCACGTTGCCTTCCTTAAACAGATGGGCAGGAAGTAGGTTGTATGTTACGCCTGCAATAGGATACGTTAAAAGGTAAGAATCCGAATTCTTGCCTGATACCCGATACCTCATACCTAAAATTCATGAGCAAAGTTCAAATTGGTTTAGTGCAAATGAGCTGCACCAATAATAAGAATGAGAACCTTGCAAAGGCTATTGCTAAAACAAGGGAAGCAGCAGCCCAAGGAGCTCAGATTGTTTGCCTTCAGGAATTATTCACATCATTGTATTTTTGTGATGTTGAAGATTATGAAAACTTCCATCTTGCTGAAACGATACCCGGGCCATCTACTGAAGCACTGAGTAAAGTAGCTCAGGAATTAAACGTGGTTATTATTGCCTCGCTTTTTGAAAAAAGAACCCATGGCCTTTATCATAATACTACCGCTGTTCTGGATGCAGATGGAACCTATCTTGGCAAATACCGCAAAATGCATATTCCCGATGATCCTGCATTTTATGAGAAATTTTATTTTACCCCGGGAGATCTTGGCTACAAAATTTTTAAAACAAAGTTTGTAACACTGGGCGTATTGATTTGCTGGGACCAATGGTACCCTGAAGCTGCCAGGATCACTTCATTAATGGGAGCTGAAATTCTTTTTTATCCAACTGCAATCGGGTGGTCTGCAGCGCAGGATACCCCTACCAACAGCGAGCAATACAATGCCTGGCAAACTATTCAGCGAAGTCATGCTGTGGCTAATGGTGTACATGTGGTAAGTGTTAACAGGGTTGGATTTGAGCAGGAAGGCCGGATGAAATTCTGGGGAGGATCATTCGTATCGAATCCTTTCGGAACCGTTATTTACCAGGCATCTCATGATAAAGAAGAAGTGATTGTGCAGGAAATAGACACTGATGAAACAGACCGCTATCGCACACACTGGCCTTTTCTCCGTGATAGGCGTATTGATTCTTATCAGCCTATTACTAAAAGATATATAGATGCGGACTGAGCCTGTTTTTAAAATCATTGGGCATTTGCCTGATTAATTCACCATCCTGCATAGCAATCGAATTTTAAATCCGGGATCTTATGAGTGCATCTATTAAAAAAAATAAGAACGTTGTAAAACCCCAAAGCCCTTCTCCTAAAGAACTGGGTTATTATTTTCCCGCTGAATTTGCACCGCATAGAGCCACCTGGTTAAGCTGGCCTCATAATGAAGCTTCCTGGCCTGACAGGATTGACAGTATCTATCCCAATTACTGTGAATTTATAAAGGAGTTAACTGCCGGTGAACGTGTTTGCATAAACGTAAACAACGAATCTATGCAATTCTTTGCTATAAAATATTTGCAGGAAGCAGGTGTAGATTTATACAGGGTTGATTTCTTTATACATCCTACTAATGATGCCTGGTGCAGGGATCATGGGCCTGCTTTTTTAATTAATCCCGATGCTGCTGAAAAGAAACTGATTGTTGACTGGAAATATAACGCCTGGGGGAGTAAATATCCACCGTATGATCTTGATGATATGATCCCAACACTGATTGGCAAACATTTTAACATCCCGGTTTATTATCCTGAAATTATTATGGAAGGAGGTTCTGTTGAATTTAACGGCAAAGGAACCCTGCTTACTTCAAAATCTTGTTTGCTTAATCCTAACCGTAACCCGCAACTTAACCAGGATCAGATAGAAAATTACCTGCGTAATTATTATGGTGTAGATCAAATTTTATGGATTGATGAAGGAATTGAAGGCGATGATACAGATGGGCATATTGATGATACCGTACGTTTCATAAATGAAGATACCGTGCTCACTGTTGTAGAAGAAAATAATAAGGATGCTAACTATGAAGTGTTACAGCATAACCTGCGTCAGCTAAAACAGATGCGCTTGCCAGATGGAAGGCAACTCAATATAACCGAGCTTCCTATGCCTTCGCCTGTAGTTTATAAAGACCAGCGCCTTCCTGCTTCTTACGCCAATTTTTATATTGCTAACCAATCGGTTATTGTTCCAACATTTCGTTGTGATAATGATGATAAGGCATTACAAATTCTTCAACAGTGTTTTCCGAAGAGAAAAATAACGGGCATTGATGCTACAGATATTATCTGGGGCCTGGGTAGCTTTCATTGTCTCAGTCAGCAGGAACCGGGTTAATGATTAATTGTTAACGGTAAGTTGCTATAAGTTTTAGATTCTTTATATCCCATTCAATGTCGTTGACATAACAAGGTTGAAGTGTTCTTTTATATATGAAATTATAATTTGATTAAAAGTATTAGAGTCCCTTGTGGGATTTCCTTTGTGTTCCTTGTGGTTAAATGCGGTCTATGATTCCAGAAGTCTTTTAACCCCACAAGGAACACAAAGGAAATCCCACAAGGAGCACAAGAGATGCCTGCTACATACGAAATCCTTAAGTTAACGACATTGATACCCCTTACCTGATACCTCGCAACTTTGTTTATTTTTGCATTATAAAATATTCTATGAATTTCCAGTTAAATGAAGAACAGTTGATGATACAAAAGGCGGCACGCGATTTTGCAGTGAATGAATGTCTGCCTGGAGTTATAGAAAGAGATGAGCATCAAAAATTTCCTTACGAACAGATCATGCTCCTTGCAGATCTTGGTTTCATGGGAATGATGGTTGATCCGCAATTCGGTGGTGCTGGTATGGACACAGTAAGTTATGTGCTTGCCATGGAAGAGATCAGTAAAGTAGATGCCAGCGTAAGTGTTTGCATGAGTGTAAACAACAGTCTTGTTTGCTGGGGACTTAATACTTACGGCACCCCTGAACAAAAACAGCAGTACCTTATACCACTGGCACACGGCAAAAAAGATGGCGGGCTTTACATTGGTGCATTCTTACTAAGTGAGCCGGAAGCAGGCAGTGATGCTGGTTCGCAACGCACTACAGCTGAATTCAATGGCGATTATTATATACTGAATGGCACCAAGAATTGGATAACAAATGGAAATTCCGCAGCAGTGTACCTGGTAATGGCCCAAACTGATCCTTCTAAAAAAAGCAAAGGCATCAATACTTTTATTGTCGAGAAAAGCTGGCCTGGGGTAACTGTGGGTGGTAAAGAAAATAAATTGGGTATCCGTGGAAGTGATACCCACAGCATCCTCTTCAATGACGTTATAGTGCCGGTTAAAAACAGGGTTGGAGAAGACGGTTTTGGATTTACCTTTGCAATGAAAACCCTTGCCGGAGGAAGAATTGGTATTGCCTCACAGGCATTGGGTATCGCCAGCGGCGCTTATGAACTTTCTTTAAAATATTCAAAAGAAAGAAAATCATTTGGCAAAGAACTGATGCAGCATCAGTCTATACAATTTAAACTGGCGGATATGGCAACGCGGATTGAAGCAGCCCGGTTACTATGTTTTAAAGCAGCCTGGGAAAAGGATAACGGTCTGGATTACGCGCTAAGCAGTTCCATAGCAAAAGTGTTTGCCAGTGAAACTGCTATGTGGGCTGCGGTAGAAGCTGTACAGATTCATGGCGGTTATGGATATGTAAAGGAATACCATGTAGAACGGTTGATGAGGGATGCTAAAATTACACAGATATATGAAGGTACCAGTGAAATGCAGCGAGTTGTAATAAGTAGAAATATTTTAAAATAATTGCTCTCAGCCGTCAGCTATCAGGAGGAAAGGTATCAGGCAATATTCTCCTGATAGCTGATGGCTGATAGCCTATTTAAAAATTAAAATTGATATGGCAGTTAATATTGAAAAATACAATGAGATACTAAATGAGTTAGGAGATACAATAAAACTGGTAGCTGTTTCCAAACTCAGGACAGTAGAAGAAATCAGGCTCCTGTATTCTTTAGGTCATCGTGATTTTGGAGAAAATTATGTTCAGGAATTAATAGCAAAGCAATTAGAATTACCTCATGATATCCGTTGGCATTTCATAGGCCATTTGCAAACAAACAAAGTAAAGTATATAGCTCCATTCGTGCACCTGATACATGGTGTGGATAGTTTTAAATTACTAGAAGAAATAAATAAACAGGCAATAATCAATAACCGTATTATTAAATGCCTATTCCAAATTCATATTGCGCAGGAAGAGACAAAATTCGGCTTGAGTGATACAGAGCTGAAGGAACTTATCGAATCAATTCCTAAATTAAAATTGAGTAATAAACTCTCTCATCTAAAGCTATGCGGCTTGATGGGAATGGCCTCCCTTACAGATAATACAAGCCAGATCAGGAAAGAATTTAAATACCTGAAATGTTTATTTGATGACAGGGGGGAAGAAACAAGCCTTTCCTCATTTCATATTTTAAGCATGGGGATGAGTGCAGATTATAAAATTGCGGTAGAAGAAGGCAGTTCTATGGTTCGTATAGGTAGCTTATTATTTGGGGAGAGGCCTGCTAGATAAAAAATTCTTACCGTTATTGTACTAAAGGGATTTTTGCTTGAACAAAAATTAATTTGTAGAGCACTTTTGTTAAGTTAGTAAGCTTTAGAACTGGGCAAAGGTTTAATGTGGTAAGCATATAAAATAAGATTTTCAGTTGTTCAAAGAGAAATTAAAAAATCACTACATTGTTGTTTAACCATTTAGCTTTATGAGCAGCTCAACATCCGAATTGGAAAAAGAATTTGAATTAGAAAGAATGGTTTTGTTTAGCGATGCCGTTTTTGCTATTGCTATAACATTACTTATCATTGAAATTAAATATCCTGAGGTTCCAAAAGGTGCCTCAAATGCGGAATTATGGATCCTGTTTAAACCAACTATTATCGGGTTCTTGGCTTTTATTATTAGTTTCTACTTTGTTGGCCTTTTGTGGTCAAGGCATTTGGAAGTATTTAAATATTTAAGAACATATAATAACGGTGTTATCTTTTTCAACCTCTTATTTTTATTCTTCGTTGTTTGTTTTCCTTTTACAGCTTCGGGTTTAGAGCACTACCTGCCATCCTTCCTTTTGCCGTTTTATATTTATTTCATCAATATAGCTCTTGTTTTTTTATCCCAGTTTGCATTATGCGATTACATTTTCAGGCGTAGGGAGGATTTGTCAAAAAATGGTTATGACATGGAGAAGAAGTATATCTTTCTTAAAAGTAAGTATTTAGCTATTGCTCTAGCAATCACAGTTTGTATTATTTTAACATTGTCTTTCCTGTTTCCTGCTAATAGTGCTAATATTCTCATGGGAATTTATGCTTTCCCTGTAATGATGGTATTCTTGAAAAGACGTTTGAAAAAGTATAAACCATCCAAAATCAGGGAATAAAGGATATTATTCACGCAAAGTTGATAGCTTGAGACTGATAGTCCAGATGTAAGGAACATGCTGTAAATTTGTGTTATATGCCACGGAAACAATCCGTGGCATCTTTTTAAAGCAAGCTGTTATGACAGAGATCAAAAAAGAAGAAGAGAAAAGTCTGAATTTTATCGAAGAAGTTATTGAAGCTGATATAGCTACCGGTAAAAATGGTGGAAGGGTATTAACGCGTTTCCCACCTGAACCAAATGGCTACCTGCATATAGGACATGCTAAAAGCATCTGTTTAAATTTTGGAGTTGCAAAAAAATATGGAGGTGAAACAAACCTTAGATTCGATGATACTAATCCGGAAAAAGAAGAAACAGAATATGTAGACAGTATTAAAGAAGATGTTAAGTGGTTGGGATTTGGCTGGGCTAAAGAATTATATGCAAGCGATTATTTTGAACGGCTATACGAATATGCTGTTAAGCTTATAAAAAAAGCACTGGCCTACGTAGATGATAGTAGCGCAGAAGAAATTGCTGTTTTAAAAGGTACCCCTACTGAACCAGGTAAAGACAGTCCTTACCGTTTCAGGAGTATCAATGAAAACCTCCAGTTGTTTGAAGATATGCGGGCAGGTAAATTTGCTGACGGTGAAAAAGTGCTTCGTGCCAAGGTAGATATGTCTTCACCGAATATGCATATGCGTGATCCGATTATATATCGTATTAAACATACTGATCACCACCGTACCAGCAATCAATGGTGTATTTATCCAATGTATGATTTTGCGCACGGACAAAGTGATAGCATAGAAAATATAACACATTCTATTTGTACGCTTGAATTTGTTCCTCATCGCCCTTTATACAACTGGTTTATAGAAAAGCTGGAGATTTTTCCATCACGTCAGTATGAAATGGCAAGGCTTAATCTTACTTATACGGTGATGAGTAAACGAAAGTTATTGCAACTGGTAAATGAAAAGCATGTTACCGGTTGGGATGATCCGCGGATGCCTACCATTTCAGGACTGCGGCGCAGGGGGTATACTCCTGAAAGTATCAGGTTGTTTGCAGATAAAATCGGTGTTGCCAAAAGGGATAACCTGATAGATGCATCCTTGCTTGAATTTTGTATCAGGGAACATCTTAACCGTGTGGCGCTACGCAGGTTAGTTGTTTTTGATCCGCTGAAAATTATTATCACCAATTACCCTGATGATAGTACGGAGATGTTGGTGGGAGAAGAAAATCCTGAAGACGAAAATTCAAAATCCAGGGAGCTTCCTTTTAGCCGCGAACTCTATATTGAGCGGGAAGATTTTATGGAAAACCCGCCTAAAAAATATTTTCGTCTTGCTCCCGGTCAGGCGGTTCGTTTAAAAAGCGCTTATATTATAAAGTATGAAGATGTTGTAAAGGATGCCGATGGAAAGATTAAAGCTGTTTACTGCAGTTATCTTCCTGATTCTAAAAGTGGGAAAAATCAGTCGGATGTAAAGGTTCAGGCTACATTACACTGGGTAAGCGTTGCTCATGCTGTTACCTGTGAGATAAGGGAGTATGATCGTTTATTTATGGTGGAAGATCCTTCTTCAGCAGATGGTGATTTTAAAGATTATATTAATCCGGATTCTCTAAACGTGGTAAAAACAGCTTATGCCGAACCTGCATTATTGCATTCGGAATTTGATGAAAGATACCAGTTTCTTCGCAAGGGATATTTCTGTCTTGACAAGGATTCCGGTGAAGGGAAGTTAGTATTTAATAGAACGGTAACATTACGGGATACATGGGCTAAAGAGCAGAAGAAGAACGGTTAGCTACCAGCCTACTTGGTATAGAATAATACTTTTTAGTAAATAAATTTTTGCTTGCTCTAATTTAGGTTTCGGATAAAATTGAAGGCTGATAGCCATATTATTTTTTCTTATCTGTTATAACCAGGAACACTCCGATTAGAGTCATGAGGCCACCTGCATAAATAGGCCAGCCAATCCATTTATTTTCTGTTTTGCTTATCTCGATAGGACCGAGGTCAACCACATTTTTTTTGACCGGTACATTGAATCCCCGTATTAAAATCATAATAATTCCAACTACAATCAAAATAACTCCGAGAACTCTCATAATAATTGTTTTAGACGATGCAATAAGAATGATAATTTATCTACTTTGCCTCAGAAGGATTAAAGATAAGCTATTATATTTCTTGATGATGAGGTTCTGAAGAATGTACTGCTTCTAAATAAGTATATCTTCTATCTTTTGAACAGTTTTTTAATCATTGAAAATGCCTGAATCTGGATTCCTCAGATTGTTGGATATATGGATTATTCTATAATCAGGTAAATCCAGATTCAGATCGCTACATAGAACATCGTAAATGAAAAAGCCGCCTCAATCCTGTTGAGACGGCCTTTATTTTTTGTTAAACCGTTAATTGCTACAATTGTCCAAATTTCTTATTTAATGATAGAACTGGATCTATTTCGGATATCCCGGATTTTGAGTTTTAAGATTAGGATTGTTAAGCATTTCCTGCACACCAAGCGGGAATAACAGGTGTTTAGCTTGCAAAGGCTGATTTGAACTTTTATTAACGTGTCCCACAAAATCATCAAATCCATTAGTGGTTTCGTTATAAACCTTTCTTAAACGAACCATATCAAACCAGGTAATTCCTTCGTAACACAGCTCATGCCACCTTTCTCTCCAAACTGCTTCTTTAAATGACGTCTGTATGAAGGTGCCTATGCCGGGAGTAGTAAGTTTTGCCCTGTCTCTGATCCTTTTGAAGGCATCATAAGCATCCTGCGTTCCACTAGCTACTTCATTTTGTGCTTCTGCGTAAATCAATAAAACTTCAGCATAGCGGATCTGAGGAACATTAAGATCATTTCTTTTAGAAGCAACTATACCAGGGCCACCATTTGCCGCAATATTGAAGTGCTTGAAAACATAAGGCGCACCCAAGTCAAAGGCCGCACCGGTACCATTGGTAAAATAGCTGGTGTAGAAATAGCCTTCCTGGTTTTTTGCTCTAAGATCGCCGGCTTCATAAGATTTATAAAAAGCAGAGGTGGGAACTGAGCTTCCCGTACCGCCCTGACCGTTATAAGTAACCGCTTTAAAGTTTGGATAATAGTTGTCCAAAGGATTGGAAGCCACATCAGCATTATACTAAATTTCGAAAATATGCTCCAGTTTATTGTTTTGAGCAACACTATGAACATCGTAATAGGTGCTGAAAAGATTTATTACGGTGGGATTTGTATTGGCATACGTTATTACTTCCTTTGCCTTGTCAGCCGCTAATTTATAATACGCTGCGCCTTTATTAAGTGGCTGTCCGGCCATAGTAAGATAAACTTTGGAGAGTTCCGATTTTATAGCCGCCATTGATACACGGCCGGTTGCATCCATCCAGGGTAGGTTGGCAGCTTCAGCAGCCATCAAATCGCTTACTATTAATTTGTAAACTTCCTCTTGAGGAGCCCTTATAGGAAAGAAATCTTACGAGGTGGCTGTCTGAGGTTTTGTTACTAAAGGAACATCACCCCATAACCTTACTGCGTAAAAATAGGCCCATGCACGAAGGAACTGAGCTTCCGCCAATTTTCTCTTTTTCAGCGCTTCATCCACAGGAGTAATACCAGGAATTTTGTCGAGAGCAAGATTAGCATTTGCGATAACCCTATATGTCCCATTCAAAAAGTTTACGATGTGGCCGGTATTGCCATCGTACGATAATGAATAAAGATTGTTTAAGTCTGAATTTTGAGCCGTTTCTGTAGTGGATGTTCCTGTTGGAGCCTCAAGTAACTGCCAGTTACTGGCAAATATTCCTGCTCCACCTCCTATAAACCGGGTGTCAGCATAAATAGCAGCAACTGCCGCTTCAGCATGTTCAGGAATTGTATAAAAACTCTCTGGCGTTAAGTTCGAGGGATTTAAGTTATCGGTCAGAAGTATTCAAGGCATGCAATAAGTTTCACAAGTTGATTGTTATCATGTTTAATATTGGTTGTGGAAACTTTTTGCTGGGGAAGCTTCAATATCTTTTCATTAATTGTAGTAATCTGTTTCACTCCTAAGCGTTTACGTAAGTATAAAACAGAAAGGCATCAAAGGATTCTTCAACACCAAAGCTGTTGTGTCCTATGAAATATTAAAGGTGAACAAATCATCTTAACTCCTCTGCTCTTACCGGATCCATATCACTATAATCCTTGTTCTCTCCTACCATACCCCAGATAAAAGCGTAGTTGCTGGTACCTGCACCCGAATGAATGCTCCATGGAGGAGACACTATAGCCTGGTAATTGGCAACAAACAAGTGCCTGGTTTCCTGCGGCTGTCCCATAAGGTGGAGCACACGCTGGCCATCCGGTACATCAAAGTAAAAATAAGCTTCCATTCTACGGTCATGGGTATGCGAAGGTATCGTGTTCCAGACGGAGCCTTCTTTTAAAACGGTCAATCCCATTACAAGTTGGCAGCTTTCTATGCCTTGCAAATGAATGTATTTATAAATGGTTCGTTGATTGGCGGTTGTAACAGAACCTAGTTCAACAGGTGCCGCTTCCCCTTTTTTCATTAACCTTGCCGGGAGATTTTTATGAGCCGGACAGGACAACAGGTAGTATAATGCCGGATTATCAGGATTACTGCTGATGAAATTTACCTTCCTGGCGCCTTTGCCTACATAAAGGCAATCCATTTTTAAAACTGTATAGGAAGTGCCGTCTACTTCAACAGTTCCATCACCTCCAACGTTGATAATGCCCATCTCTCTTCTTTCAAGAAAATATTCCGAACGCAGTTCAGGGTATGTTTCAAGCGATAATGTATTCACTATTGGTGTAGCGCCACCGATCATCATACGGTCGTAATGAGTATAAGTAAAGTTTACGGCATCATCCTGAAGAAGGGTTTCCATAAGGAAATTTTTACGTAACTGTTCCGTGCTGAATAATTTTACTTCGTTCGGCCCGAGTGCATATAGCTGGTGCATGTTTTACTTTTAATGATTAATTGTTAATTGTTAATGGTTAATTATTAATTGTTAACGGATAGATGCATTAATAATAATTAACCTTTACTAACCTGGCTTTCATGAAGTTCATTAAGAGTTAGCAATTGATGCATTGATAATATTAATCTCTATCCGTTTACAATTAACAATTAACAATTAACCATTACTACCTGCCCATCCACCCGCCATCAACAGTTAGTACAATGCCATTTACATAATCAGATGCCGAAGATGCAAGAAAGAGGGTTGCACCCATCATGTCTTCGGCGGTGCCCCATCTTCCGGCAGGGATACGGCTTAAGATGCTCTTGCTGCGTTCAGGATCTTCACGCAATGCCTGTGTGTTATCAGTTGCTATATACCCGGGTGCTATAGCATTTACGTTTACACCTTTTGCGGCCCATTCATTAGACAACGCCATAGTTAAGCGGCCGATAGCACCCTTGCTTGCTGCATAACCGGGAACGGTAATACCACCCTGGAATGTGAGCAGTGATGCGGTGAAAATGATTTTGCCTTTCTCGCGGGCTAACATGTCTTTACCAAATTCACGTGCAAGTATAAAAGGAGCATTGAGGTTTACTTCCATAACAGTATCCCAGTATTCGTCGGGATGTTCAGCAGCCGGTTTGCGCAAGATGGTTCCTGCATTGCAAACAAGTATGTCTATTGTTGTATGTTCATTTTTTACTTTTTCAATAAAGGCATATACTTCTTTGCGGTGGGCAAAGTCGGCCTGGTAGCCTTTAAAGGAGCGTCCTAATGCTTTTACTTCCTGTTCCACTTTACTTTCTTCTGTTTCCAGAGATGCTGATACGCCAATGATATCCGCGCCTGCTTCGGCCAGTGCCAGCGACATGGCTTTGCCGATTCCTCTTTTACAGCCTGTTACCAGGGCTGTTTTTCCGTTCAGTTTAAATTGATTGAGTATCGACATGTAAGGCTTTAAAATTTCAAGGTGGTGAACAAAATCCGACGGCCGGATGGCAAGTTTCGTACTTTTTTTTCATGTATGAGCTATTTTTGTAGAAATTGCGCAGCTTTGATATTTAGGAAGCATGTTCCCGAAATTTGTACTCGTAACATCCTACTTAATATTATTTGTTACAATGAGATCAAATGTCTGCGCTTATTATAATTAGAAAATCGATTATTTAATAAAATAGCCACGGTATGCTTATTGAATAAATGCAGTAAACAAATAAAGAAAATGAAAAAAAAAATCTTTCTTCCTTTTGCTACGGGTGTATTGCTTACTGTAATATCTGTGTCGTGCAATAACAGTTCTGAAAACGCAAAAGATACCACAACAGACAGTTCCGTAAACACTACATCGGCAACAACTTCAACAGCGCCAGTTTCTGCTCCAACAGATAGTATGTCACAAAATCCGGACGCAAAGCTGGTTTATGAGCTTACGGAAAGTATGTATGCCGGTATCGCTTTAATGAAAGACGGTGAACAAAAAGCCACTAATCCTGCGGTAAAAGCACTTGCTGCTAAACTTGTTACTGAACATAGTAAACTCACAAAGGATTTGGAGGCATTGTCAGCAAAGAAAGGCTGGCCACTTCCTTCCGGAGAACCTTCTGCTGATATGCAAAAAAGAGAGGCAATGAACAAAGAAGAAGTTGCCCAATTTCAAAAAGATTGGCTTACTTCTTTGCGTGACAGGCATGAAACTAATATAGGAAAGCTGGAAAATGCCAAACCCTCCGATCCTGATGTTAAAGCTGCCGGTGAAAAAGGGTTGCCTAAAATCAAGGAGCTGCTTGGCGATATAAAAACGGTACAAGCTAATCTCAAATAGTTTTATTAATAAAAATTACCATTAATTTTCAACAATAATCGTTAAAATGAATGGTAATTTTATTAAGTAAAGCATCAACGTAGCGTTCAATTGAATTTAATAGCAGGTTTGTTTGTTATTCATTTAGCATTTATCTATCATGATTGTGCATTATTAGATTTATCCCAACATATTATCCGATCGTGCTATGAATACTGAAAAAAGTATTTTTGGTTTCACTAACAACTTTATGACGTTTGATGTGGTAGTTAACCATTTGAAAAATGAAGAGAAGAAATTTCGTACAGAACCTTTCAACGATTGCATTAGCTACACCAATGCTGGCATTCAAAGCCAATGCCCAAACAAGAATTAAGAACACTACCGAAGCCCTGATAAGCGACCGTGAGTACTGGATCAAAACACTTACCCGGATTGCAGATCCGGTATTACAAAATCTCAGCAGGCAAACACTTAAGCAAAACATGCCGGTTGAAGCACAGCCTGGCAGGAAAGATGACCGCAGTAAGTTCACCCACCTGGAAGCTTTTGGCCGCCTGCTTGCCGGAATAGCACCCTGGCTTGAATTAGGGGCTGACCAAACACCCGAAGGAAAGCTAAGAAAAACATATATTGATCTTACGGTCACCTGTATAGAAAATGCCGTTAACCCTTCTTCAAAAGATTATATGAATTTTGGGAAACCCAGCATTGCTCCATCACAGTCACTGGTAGATGCTGCCTTTTTTGCACATGGGTTGATTCGTGCTCCCAAACAAATCTATGGTAAACTTTCACCTGCAACAAAACAGCAACTGCTGGATGCATTACGCCTTTCAAGGGGAGTGCCACCGGGTTATAACAACTGGTTGCTGTTTATGTCTATGGTAGAAACCATGTTCCTTTACTTTGATGAGCCATACGATATTGTACGTCTTGATTATGCTACAAAAAAACACAATGAATGGTATAAAGGCGATGGCATGTATGGTGATGGCGACACGTTCCACTGGGATTATTATAATAGCTTTGTTATACATCCCATGATGCTCCAGGCGATGCAGGTTATGCAGTTAAAAGGAATAGTAAAAAAAGAAGCTTATGACCTTACGCTTAAAAGGGCACAGCGTTACGCCTTTATCCAGGAGCGTTTGATCTCTGCAGATGGAACATATCCTGTAATAGGCAGGTCAATATGTTATCGTATCGGCGCCTTTCAGGCATTGTCGCAAGTTGCTTTAATGAAAAGCCTGCCTATAGGTGTAACGCCCATGCAGGTGAGATGCGCATTAACAGCAGTGATGAAAAAGATTTTTGAATCGCCTGGCAACTTTGATAGCAATGGCTGGCTACAGATCGGACTGGCCGGGCACCAGCTTTCATTAGGTGAAGATTATATTTCTACTGGAAGTTTGTATTTGGCATCCACCGGATTTCTTGTATTAGGACTACCCCCGGAAGACGAATTCTGGAGCGGGCCGGCAACTAACTGGAGCTCAAAAAAAATCTGGTCCGGACAAGACATTCATGCTGATCACGCCTTGCAAGGGTAGGTATGAGGTATGGGGTATGAGGTGAGGAAGAACCAGCTGTACTATGATCTTATAAATTACATACATTCACCGTTAACAATTAACCATTAATAATTAACAATTAATAAAATGCTCTCCAGAAAATCTTTCATTCAACAATCCGGCTTAATGATCGCCGGTTTAGCGGTTAAGCCATCTTCACTGTTTGCAACAGATATGAAGATCGGTATCCAACTATATAGTATCCGTGAAATTATCGGTAAGGATGTAGATGGGTTTTTAGCTAAAATATCTGCAGCCGGTTATAGCGATGTAGAAACTTACGGCGGCCAGTTCTTCGGCCTGGAGCCAAAAGCTTTCAAGGCATTGCTTACTAAAAATCATCTTACTTCTTACAGCGGTCATTACACAATAAATAAATACCTGCTCGAAAATGGACCGGATGATGAAGTAAAAATGCAGATTGATAAAGTTAAAGGTGTAGGACAGGAATATCTTACTGTTTCCAGCTTTAGTCATACCAACACAAAAACTTCGGATGATTATAAAAAGGTTGCGGAACGTTTTAACGCGGCTGGTGAGATTTGTAAAAAGGCAGGTATCAAACTGGCCTATCATAATCACAATACGGAGTTCGATCCGTTGAATGGTGGTGTTTCCGGCTATGATGTATTGCTCAAAGAAACAGATGCTAAATTATTGAAGATGGAGCTGGACCTTTACTGGGCAGTCAGAGGCGGACAAGACCCGGTTGAGATGTTCAAAAAATACCCCGGACGTTTTGAAATGTGGCATGTTAAAGACATGGATAAATCAAAAACCAACCGCAATACGGAGATCGGAAACGGAAGCATTGATTTTAAAAAAATATTTGCCAAGACAAAGCTTTCCGGTATGAAGCGTTTTTATATGGAGCAGGAAAACTTTGATATAGATCCTATTGAAAGTATTACCAGGAGCAGCAAGTATATTAAAACTACGCTGCTGAAACAACTTGCGTGATTTTAAACACTCGGAGTTTTTGAACCACAAAGACACAATGGCACGAAGGAACACGAAGAAAATTTTAAATAAAACAAAAAGCCTTTGTGTCCCTTTGTGCCTTGGTGTCTCTGTGGTTCAAAAAACTCCGTTTGGCTGCTCCCGGCCAGTTAATAATTTAACTATAATACATAATGGTGTATTTTAGTACAGTTAATATTTCACCATAATACTACATACCATGTCAAAATCACGTCGTACTTTTTTAAAAGATTCTGCTAAAGTTGGCGCCGGAGTATATATAGGCGCAATGGGTTTTAGCGCCAAAAGCTATGCAAACATTATTGGCGCTAATGATCGTATAAGAGTGGGGGTGGTGGGTTATTCCGATCGCTTCCGTCAATCATTGTTGCCGAGTTTTATGAACCACTATAAAGAATTGAATTTTGATATGGTGGCTGTCTCCGATCTATGGAAAAAAAGGAGGGAAGATGGATCAGCTTTTTTAAAAGAAAAGTACGGCCATGATATAAAGCCTTTTGTAAATAATGAGGCGCTTTATAATTCGAAAGAAGTTGATGCTGTTATTATCAGTACTCCGGATTTTTCACATGCACGCTGTGCTATAGAAGCGGTAAAAGCCGGCTGTGATGTATATTGCGAAAAGCCTTTTGCTGAAACGATGGAAGATAACAGGGATGCACTGAAAGCAGTGAAGGAGTCTAATAAAATTTTTCAGATAGGTTCTCAAAGAAGAAGCGGCTCTAACTATCATGCTGCAGATGATTTTATTAAAAGCGGCAAGTTTGGGGATATAACAATGGTGGAGCTTACGTGGAACGTAAACCAGCCCGGCCGCTGGCGTCGTCCGGATGTAGTGCCTTTATTAAAAGAGGAAGATACCGATTGGAAACGCTATTTACAGAATCGTCCTGCCGATAAATTTGATCCGCGTAAATACCTGGAGTTTCGTTTATTCTGGCCCTATTCTTCTGGTCTTCCCGGCCAGTGGATGTCGCACCAGATAGATACCGTACATTGGTTTTCAGGTTTGAAACATCCACGGAGTGTTGTTGCCAACGGAGGAGTTTATATGTGGAAAGATGGAAGAAGGAACTGGGATACTATTACGGCTGTTTTTGATTACGGACCATTAGATGATCTTACCAAAGGCTTCCAGGTAACATTTGCTTCACGCATGCATAATGGTGACGATGATCCTAAGGAATTATATTATTCCAATGGTGGTGAGCTGAACCTTGATACAAATAAAGTATCTCCAAAAGGCGGATTAAAGAAAGGGCCTGCCGATGCTATGAAAATGCAGCCTTTCCTGCTTCCTGAACTCAGTTTAGCTAACAATGGGCCAAAGGCGGTAACATCTGCTAATACAGGCGGTGACCCACTAACGTCAGCCCACATGCGCAACTGGATGGAATGTGTCCGAAGCCGCAAACAACCAAATGGGCCGGTTGAAGCAGGGTACAGTCATGCCATTGCCACCAGCATGACCAATGCAGCTGTACAGACCGGACAGAAAGTTACCTTCGATGAAAAAACACAGGAAATTATGGCAGGAGGAAAGGCGTTTAAATATTAAGATTGTTCTGGTTGAAAATTTTGCTATCAGCTATAAGCTATCAGCTGTGGGAAGTATACAGGCCGTGAAATGAGCCTATAAATTCTCCGGGTGGAATAAAGAAAAATATATAATATTCAATATCCAATGTTCAATACCCAATTTTTAAAAATGAGCTATTATTAGGTTATAGTTAAATGTGGAGTATTAAATATTGATCATTGAATATTATTCAACGTGTATATCTTAAAAACATCATCATTCATCAACGGCTGATAGCTGATAGCTGACAGCTGATAGCTGACAGCTGATAGCTGATAGCTGACAGCTGATTGCTTATCCATGACAGTACATGACAGCTATCCCACATTAAATTCTATTTTTAAACCCCGGTTGTTAAGCTATCACCAGTTGTTAAGCCATCAGAAAATTATCATAACGCATGCAAGCAATCTTAGGAGTTATTTTCCATTTTATAGGGGGTTTTGCTTCGGGAAGTTTTTATATTCCATATAAAAAAGTAAAAGGTTGGGCATGGGAAAGTTACTGGATCGTAGGGGGCATATTTTCCTGGCTTATTGTTCCACCACTGGCTGCTTATCTGACTATTCCTCACTTTGGCGAAATTATAAAACATACCAGCAGTCATACTCTTCTTATTACTTATATCTTCGGCCTGCTTTGGGGAATCGGTGGATTAACCTATGGCCTGGGTGTAAGATACCTGGGAATAGCATTGGGTAGCTCCATCATTCTAGGACTTTGTTCAGTTTTCGGTGCGCTTATCCCTTCAATATACTATGATTTCTATCCGAAAGCAGGAAAAGATACCATTACAGACCTGGTTAGCAATCACTGGGGTCAGATGGTTTTATTAGGCATCCTGGTATGTATCATAGGAATTATTATCTGCGGCAAAGCAGGTACTATGAAGGAAAAAGACCTGATAAGAAATAAACAGATCTCTGAAAACAAAGATTATAGAATCGGACTGGGATTGTTTGTTTCAATCATCTCCGGTGTGCTCAGTGCATGTTTCGCTTTTGGTTTAGATGCCGGTAAGGATATGGCTATTGAAGCCAACAATACATGGAAATCATTACACTCCGGACAAGGCGAATTCTTATTTCAAAATAATGTAACCTACGTTATTATACTCTGGGGTGGACTTACCACAAATTTTATCTGGTGCATGATCTTAAATGCACAGAATAAAACCTTTGGCGATTATACCAATAACAAAACCCCGCTGCTGTCCAATTATATTTTTTCCGCTATAGCCGGTACCACCTGGTTCCTGCAATTTTTCTTTTATGGAATGGGAGAAAGCAAGCTGGGCAATGGTGCCAGCTCATGGATACTGCATATGGCATTTATTATACTGGTAGCAAATATGTGGGGCCTTGTTTTAAAAGAATGGAAAGGTGTGAGAAAGCAAACCTATGCTGCGGTAATAACCGGAATAATAGTAATCATACTATCCGTGCTGATAGTTGGTTATGGTAATAACATAAAACCTAATACATAATAACAATTTAAAATTTTGTTTATGTCTCCCGAAACAACCGTTTTTAATCATGTAAGTTATTTATGGAATGAAGCTGAAGCTGCTAAGCTGGCCGGAGATGAAGTAGCATTACTAATATACCGCTCCAACCTGTTGGGCGCTGATCTGCGGCTTACCAATTATGGTGGTGGAAATACTTCTTGTAAAGCTTTTGCCAAAGACCCCCTTACTGGTGAATCAACAGAAGTAATGTGGGTAAAGGGCTCAGGAGGTGACCTGGGGACATTAAAGAAAAACGGACTTGCCGCTTTATATGTAAACAGATTAAGGAGTTTGAAAAATATGTACCGGGGTGTTAGATTTGAAGATGAGATGGTGGAGCTGTTTAATCACACTATTTATGACCTGAATTCAAAAGCGCCTTCTATTGATACGGCCCTTCATGGCTTCCTGCCCTTCAGGCATATTGATCACTTGCATCCGGATGCGGCCATCGCTATTGCCGCTTCTAAAGATGGTAGGCGCATCACTGAAGAACTTTTTACCGGCTCTATAGGCTGGGTAGAATGGCAAAGGCCGGGTTTCGACCTGGGTCTTAAACTTCGCCAGTGCCTGGATGAAAATCCTTTAATACGCGGTATCATGCTGGGTTCGCACGGTTTGTTTACCTGGGGTGATACTTCTTACGAAAGCTATATTAATACATTGGAGATAATTGAAAAGTGTGCGGAATATCTTGAAGAGAATTATAAAAAGAAGCCCAATATTTTCGGCGGCGCTAAAATACAATCGCCTGAGAAAAGAATACGCTTAAAACAGGCCGCATCACTAGCTCCTGTGTTGCGTGGTTTTTGTTCCTCCAAACAGCACATGGTGGGTCATTTTACTGACGATAACAGGGCCCTTGAATTTATGAACTCCAACGACCTGGATCGTTTAGCGCCCATGGGTACCAGTTGCCCGGATCATTTTTTAAGAACTAAGATCAGTCCCCTTGTATTGAACCTGAAGCCCCAGGAAGATCTTTTTGATATACAAAAATTAAAAGAAACTTTGGCGCCTTCGTTTGAAGCTTACCGTGAGATGTACAAAAATTATTATGAAACTAATAAACATCCTAACAGTCCTGCTATCCGTGATACCAACCCGGTGGTGATATTGTATCCAGGTATCGGCCTGTTTACTTTTGCCAAGGATAAACAAACAGCACGTGTAGCCGCTGAATTCTATATCAATGCTATTAATGTAATGAAGGGTTCTGAAGCTATTTCTGAATATACATCATTACCCCGGCAGGAAGCTTTTGATATTGAATACTGGTTGCTGGAAGAAGCCAAGCTACAGCGTATGCCCAAGTCAAAAGCCTTATCAGGAAAGATAGCAATGGTAACAGGAAGTGCCGGTGGAATAGGAAAAGCTATAGCCAAAAAATTTGTGGAAGAAGGTGCCTGTGTTGTAATTAATGATAACGATCCCGGGAGGCTTGAAAGTGCCGATGCCGAATTTAAAAAGCAGTATGGCAAAGATGCTTATACCAGCGCATTGCTTGATGTTACGGATAAGGAACATATCACCAACGTTTTTGAAACAGCGGCACTTGCTTTTGGCGGAATAGACATCGTAGTGAATTGTGCCGGGCTATCTATCTCGAAAACTATCCAGGATCATACTGAAAATGATTGGGATCTTTTGTATGATGTGCTGGTAAAGGGACAGTTCCTGGTTACCCAGGCCGGTGTTTCAGAAATGCGCAAACAGAATATAGGTGGTGATGTTTTAAATATCGTTAGTAAGAATGCCCTTGTATCAGGACCAAATAACGCTGGTTATGGCTCTGCAAAAGCAGCACAGCTGCACCTTAGCCGGCTGAATGCTGCTGAATTAGGACCTGATAAGATCCGTGTTAATGTAGTAAATCCTGATGCAGTAATTTCAGACAGTAAAATCTGGGCCGGCGCCTGGGCAGAAGGACGGGCTAAAGCTTATGGAGTAACGGTGGCGGAACTACCCGCGTACTATGCTAAAAGAACATTACTAAACGAGATCATTTTACCAGAAGATATAGCCAATGCCTGCTTTGCTTTTGTAGGCGGGTTACTTAACAAATCAACCGGTAATGTATTGAATGTTGATGGCGGCGTAGCCATGGCGTTCGTGCGATAGTTCAATCTATCAACAGCCCTTGTGTCCTTTGTGGGTCTTCCTTTGTGTGCCTTGTGGTTAACTTGCCGGTGTTGTTTTACCACAAGGCACACAAAGGAAGACCCACAAAGGACACAAGGGATACCAACTAAACTTTATAAGCTAATCTTTACAACATTAAGTATGCGCATTGCTTTTAAGATGAAACTCTGGCCCGGTCAAACGGAAGAATATAAAAGAAGGCATACTGAAATATGGCCTGATTTAAAAGCTTTACTGAAAGGCGCGGGCATAGAAGATTATTCAATTTTTCTGGATGAGCAAACCAATGATCTTATCGGTGTGTTAAAGGTTGCTGATCCGTTAAAACAAATAGAGCTGGCACACCAAGCCGTTATGAAAAAATGGTGGGCTTATATGAAAGATATCATGGATACTAATCCTGATAGTTCACCCGTTGCTGTTCCTTTGAAAGAAGTTTTTTATATGGAATAATAATCTCATCAAACTAACATTGCTCTCGCCTGAAAGCTGATAGCTGACAGCTGAAAGCTCAAATTCAACCATGCAAATAGACAAATACAAGATCGAATCACATAACAAATCCCTGTTATCCGCACACAAACGCAGGTTTGAAAACAGTGCTGAAGACATAAAGAATTTGAAAGATGTAATGCAGCAGCTGATTGACTTCCAGGTGGCCATTCCCAGTTGGGCCCTTGGTACAGGAGGAACCCGGTTTGGCAGGTTTTCCGGTGGCGGTGAGCCCCGTACCTTGGAAGAGAAGATGGAAGATATCGGAATGCTTCATTCATTAAATCAATCCAGCGGAGCTATCTCCTTGCATATTCCATGGGATATCCCGCGCAGCATTGCTTCTGTTAAAGCGCAGGCTGCACAGTTAGGGTTGCGCTTCGACGCAATGAATTCAAATACTTTTCAGGATCAACCCGGCCAGCAGCATAGTTATAAATTCGGCTCGCTGCAACATGTTGATAAGGCCGTTCGCAAACAGGCTGTGGCACATAACATTGAAGTGATTAAGCACGGTGTAAATCTTGGTTCAGAATCTTTAACAGTATGGCTTGCTGATGGCTCATGTTTCCCCGGTCAGCTTAACTTTCGTAAAGCTTTTCAAAACACATTGGAAGGGTTACAGGAAATATATGCTGCCTTACCTATAAACTGGAAACTGTTTGTAGAATACAAAGCCTACGAACCTAATTTTTATTCCACTACTGTAGGTGATTGGGGACAATCATTGTTATATGCAAATAAGCTTGGTGAGAAAGCTTATACGCTCGTTGATCTTGGCCACCATCTGCCGAATGCCAATATTGAGCAGATTGTATCATTACTTTTAATGGAAGGCAAACTAGGTGGATTTCATTTCAATGATTCCAAATACGGTGATGATGATTTAACTGTAGGTAGTATCAAACCTTACCAACTGTTTCTTATTTTTAATGAGCTGGTGGAAGGAATGGATGCAAAAGGAATGAATCATAATACCGATCTTGGCTGGATGATAGACGCTTCACATAACGTGAAGGATCCATTGGAAGACCTGTTGCAATCTATTGAAGCTATTATGTTGTCTTATGCACAGGCACTCATCGTTGACAGGAAAGCGTTAGTAGCAGCACAGGAAAGCAATGACGTAACAGGCGCACAGGAAATTTTGCAATATGCTTTCAGAACAGATATGCGCCCAATAGTTGCAGAAGCACGCTTGCGTTCATTAGGAGCCCTGCAACCACTTGCCTTATTTCGTGAACTGAAGGTAAGGGAAAGCCTGATAAAAGAAAGAGGATTGAAAACCATAGCTACTGGTTTATAATATGGATCCATTACAAGTTATATTAATTTTTGATGTTGGCAGAACCAACAAAAAGCTGATTTTATTTGATGAGCAATACAGGATAGTGTTCGAAAATTCAGAACAGTTGCCCGAAACTATAGATGAGGACGGTTACCCTTGCGAGGATATTAATTTACTAACCAATTGGATCCAGCGCTCCTTCCTCGAAATTTCTTCCAATACTGAATATGATATCCAGGCTATTAGTTTTTCAGGTTATGGTGCCAGCATGGTACACCTTGATGAACATTTAAAACCGGTAACGCCTTTATATAGTTACCTGAAGCCATATCCTGAGAATTTAAAAAAGCAATTTTATAATGAATATGGCGGTGAACTATTGGTTTGCAAACAAACGGCTTCACCTGTTTTAGGTAATTTAAATTCCGGCTTGCAATTATACCGGTTGAAATATGAGAAACCCGATATTTTCAACAAAATAAAATATACACTGCATCTTCCTCAATATATCAGTCACCTTATTTCTGCAACGGTTTGCTCTGATATCACCAGTATCGGCTGTCATACCATGTTATGGGATTTTACCAAAAGCGATTATCATGAATGGGTTTATAAGGAAGGCCTGGATAGAAAGCTGGCGCCCATTTTTAATGGAGACGATGTGATACGTATCATTAAAAAAGAAAAACAAATTCCGGTAGGTGTAGGATTGCATGATAGTTCTGCGGCGTTGATTCCGTACCTGGCTAATTTTCAGGAACCATTTATTTTATTATCAACAGGCACCTGGTGTATAAGCCTGAACCCTTTTAATAAATCACCACTCACGGCAGAAGAATTAAGCAGGGATTGTCTTTGTTATCTTACCTACGAAGGCAAACCGGTAAAAGCTTCACGACTGTTTGCAGGTTACGAACATGAAGAACAGATTAAACGTTTGGCAGCCCACTTTAACACATTAACCGATCACTATATTAAAATTGAATTTAACAGGGATGTTATCTCAAAAATTAAATTACAACAGTCACGGGTAACCGGAAAGAAAGATGGCATCCTGGAAAAGTCACCATTCGGTGATCGTGATCTTTCAGCTTTTTCTTCTTATGAAGAAGCTTATCATCAGCTGATCTTCGATCTCATAATACAACAAGTAGATGCTACCAGGCTTGTACTTAATGATGGTCATGTGAAAAGAATTTTTGTAGACGGAGGATTTAGTAAGAACCTTATTTTTATGCACCTGCTTGCAGCAGCTTTCCCTGATATCGAAGTGTATGCAGCTTCGGTGGCGCAGGCAACGGCTATGGGGGCCGCGCTGGCTATTCATAAACACTGGAACACCAAATTACTGCCCGGGGATATTATTGATCTTAAATATTACAGCACAATTCAAGATGTAGAAGTATGACAGTAGGGCTCTTTATACCGTGTTATGTTGACCAGTTTTATCCTAAGGCAGCTATTGCAACTTTACAGTTATTGCATAAGCAGGGAATTAAGGTAGTGTATCCATTGCAGCAGACTTGCTGCGGACAGCCTATGGCCAATTCAGGCTTTGAACACCTAACCCATGGATGCGATGAATTGTTCGTGAAGAACTTTTCGAAGTTCGATTATATCGTATCACCATCGGGTAGTTGTGTACTGCACATTAAAGAACATTTACATGATAAGAAACATCCATCTGAAGCTATCGCAATCAGGAACAAAATTTATGAGCTTGTTGAGTTTTTAACGGATATATTAAAGGTGGAAAATATAAATGCAACATTTAAACACAAAGTAGGTGTGCATACAAGTTGTCACGGTCAGCGTGGTTTAAAGTTGTCACAGATGAGTGAACTGGTTGCACCGCCATTTTCAAAACCACGGCATTTATTAAACATGGTTCAGGGTATTGAGATTATTGATTTAGACCGCCAGGATGAATGCTGCGGCTTCGGAGGAACATTTTGTGTTGCAGAAGAAGCCGTATCTGTGAAGATGGGAAAAGACAGGGTGGTTGATCACCTGAAACATGGCGCAGAATATATTACCGGCGCCGATATGAGTTGCCTCATGCATATGGAAGGAATACTAAAACGTACCAAAAGCACTGTTAAGGTACTGCATATTGCAGAGATACTAAATGCAGAAACGTAGGTTCAACCTGTGAGGTTTCTAAAAACCTCACAGGTTTTAAATGAGGACAGACCATGGATTGAAACCTGTGAGGTTTTTAGAAACCTCACAGGTTGAACCCTCTTTAATCACTTGACATAAAACTTTACAATATGTCTCACGCATTAGATCATGCAGCGTTATCCGAGGTGTTCAATAAAGATGAACCAAGAGTAGATTGGCATGATCAGACCTTATGGTGGGTTCGCAAAAAAAGAGACATTGCAGCAAACACCTTACCTGAATGGGAAGCCTTAAGAGAAGCAGCTTCTTTGATTAAGAATAACGTACTGTCTCATCTATCTGATTATCTTATTCAATTTGAAGAAAATGCTCAAAAAAATGGCATCATCATCCATTGGGCGGTAGATGCGGAAGAACACAACCAGATCGTACTTTCTATCTTACAAAAGCATGGGGTAGAGCGGATGATTAAGAGTAAGTCTATGCTTACAGAAGAATGCCATCTCAATGGATTCCTTAAAGAGAAAGGCATCGAAGTAATTGATACTGATTTGGGTGAACGGATTGTGCAACTGGCAGGTGAAGTGCCCAGTCATATTGTATTGCCCTGCATTCATAAGAAGAAAGAAGAGATAGGCGATCTTTTTCATGAGCACCTGGGAACTGATGCCGGCGCTTCTGATCCGCAATACCTGACAGGTGTTGCGCGGGAACATCTCAGGGAAAAATTTCTTACACGTCGTGTAGCCCTTACCGGTGTAAACTTTGCTGTAGCAGAAACTGGTGAATTCGTTGTTTGCACTAATGAAGGCAATGCCGATATGGGGGCTCATCTTGCAGATGTGCACATTGCCTGCATGGGTATGGAAAAACTTATTCCGCAACGTAAGCACCTTGGTGTGTTTTTACGTTTGCTCGCACGCAGTGCTACCGGTCAGCCTATAACCACCTATTCAAGTCATTTCAAAAGACCAAGAAAGGGAAAAGAAATACATGTAATATTTGTTGATAATGGAAGAACCAAACAACTAGGCAGGCCCGATTTTCGCAACTCGTTGAAGTGCATTCGTTGCGGTGCCTGTATGAATACCTGCCCTGTTTATCGTAGAAGTGGAGGGCACAGTTACCATACGGCTATTTCAGGTCCTATCGGATCTATATTGGCTCCTAACCTTGATATGAAAAAATATGCTGACCTTCCTTTTGCTTCCACATTATGCGGGTCTTGTTCTAATGTTTGTCCGGTGAAGATTGATATCCATCAGCAATTGTATAAGTGGAGACAGGTATTGGTTCAGGAAGGCTATGTGCCCGCTGGCAAAACAGCAGGCATTAAGATGATGAACTGGACACTTTCCCATCCATCAGTTTTTAATGTTGCGGGTAAAGCGGGAAGATGGATGATGCATCATGTTCCTTTTGTTGTTAGCAACAAATTAAACCCCTGGTATAAACAACGTGATATGCCCGATGCACCAGGTGAATCATTTGGTGAATGGTACAAGAAAAATAATAAGAAGGATGAATAGCAGGGAAAATATATTATCGGCTATACGTAGCAGTCAGCCTGAAGGTAGTGAGCTTCCTGAGATAAATTCTTTCAGAAAAGAATCTTCAGGATTGCTCGAAAAATATATTTTAGTGCTTGAATCCATAGGTGGTAAGGCTTTTATTGTAAAAGATTTTGAAGAGATCCAGGCGCTGATACAAAATTATTTTCCAACTGCTAAGCGTATAGTAACAACCTGTAAAGAATTAACAGGAGTAAATGGAATAGACCTTTCCTTAGGCCCTCATGTATTAGAAGATATTGATCTTGCTATTTTACAATCCAATCTTGGAGTTGCAGAAAATTCAGCCTTATGGATAACGGAAGATGTAATGCAGGAGCGCGCTCTTCCATTTATCACCCAATATCTTGCAGTAATAATTGCTAAAGAGAATATTGTTGCTACCATGCACCATGCTTATGATAAAATAGGCAATGCCGATTATGGTTTCGGAACCTTTATTGCCGGGCCTTCCAAAACTGCAGACATAGAGCAGTCATTAGTTTTAGGTGCTCATGGTCCTAAAGGAATGACTGTGTTTATAATTAATGGTTAATTGTTAATTGTTAATTATTAACAGATGGATGCTTCGATCAAGAATGATTCGTTTACTAATATTTGTTGCGGCAAATTATTGACAAATTTGAATCATCAGTAACTTACCGTTAACAATTAACCATTAATACTTAGGGTCTGCTGAATAAGTAAAATCCTTTAGATACGATATATTTCGTATATCATATGATATTGGATAGATATCCCTTTTTGTTAAGAGCCAGTACTTTCTACTACAAATACGGCGTATGAAATGCC
>JAABUS010000531.1_pt1 | contig 95222 bp, 27 predicted proteins | sample 5560161 | NCBI WGS metagenome assembly JAABUS01 (sample SAMN10711885, study PRJNA513376) | rock metagenome | isolation source: Antarctica rocks | place: Antarctica: Victoria Land, Trio Nunatak nord | collected 2016-01-04
TTTTTAGATATAATTTAATATATTAAAACTTTTCAAAAATTTATAAGATTTATATTAATTATACTTTATTCAAATATATATATTGCACTTTCTTATAATATTTTTTATCTATTTTTTTATCTTAAAGAAATAGTAAATTCTAAATATTCTTTTAATAATTTTACTTAACTTTTAATGTTTATATATTATTAATTTATAATAATCTTTTATTATCTTTTGTTTGCATCTTGTTAAAACATAAATAAAATCTTAAAATATTAGTATTTTATTTGTAACTTTAAAGTTTATATTATTAACAATATTTTTTATAATATTTTGTGTAACTAAGTTTTTTACTAACTTCTACTTTATTTGTTTTTTAAAATCTTTATTGTAGATTTAAAGCATAATTGTATTTTATTTATTATAAATAATAAAATTATTTTAATTTTTTTGCAAAATAATTTAACTTACTTAAGATTTATTTATTATGTAATTTGCTCTTTTACTTAAGATATTAATCTTTAAGTTTTTAAATTTCTTTTAATATTAAATTTGAAAGTTGTATAATAACAACTTTTTTAATTATTTAATTTGTTTTTAATTTAGAACTTTTATAATTATAAAATATAATAAATTTTTATAATTTATATATACTTAAATCTAATATTTAAATTCTTTTAAATACACTTTTTATTGTTTAAAAGAATTAACAATAATTAATAACTTCTTATTATATATCTTATAGTTTAATTTAGTATTTATAAGCTTTTTACTATAAAATGCAATAAAATACAAACATTTCTTATTATTTAATTAATTAATATATACTTTAATAACTTTATTTAATATATTTATCTTAAGTGTAATAAGTTTTTCTAATTTAAACATAATTAATATTAATTGAAAAATAAACAACTTCTTTAACTTCTTAAAAGCTTCTTCTACTTTCTTAGTTTATACAAATAATATATTCTTTCTTGTAAAATTTGTAAATAATAAGATAATTTTAAAATATTTTTTTATAAAACATTTATAAAAGTTTACGAATTCTATAAAGAATTAAATTTTAATTTTTGACTTTAATATTAATTAAGTTGTAACAATTTCTATTTTCTTTAAGTTTATTTTTAAACTTTAAGATATAATTATAAATTTCAAAAACTATACATTCTATATATAAAATTTACTCTTTTTTGACTTAATGCGTAGATTAACTTTCTTTAAAGTTTGTAAAACTTTTTTAATATATTGCATATATTTTTTCTTTATTTTTAAGTATACTAGTATATTATTTAAGTATACTATAATAAATTGATTTAAATAATATTGTAACAAGTTATTTACAAAGATCTAAAATATAATTAAAGCATTAATTAATTTAAAAAATATAATTAAGTATTTATAATATTTTAATTAAGTATAAAAGATTGTCTTTTACTTATTTTTTTCTTTAATTTGTATTTAATTAAATGCTTCAAATATATTAAATTTTGTAAATTATTATACTCTTTGCAATTTATTTTGCAATTTTGCAATAAATAATAATAAATAGCTATTTTTAATTATAATGTTATTTAATGCTTTATAATTAATATATAGTTTTAAACTTTTATTCAATTTTGAAACAAATAAAATTAAATATTTTGCTAATAATTATAATTCTTTAATAAATTCTTTTTATATATTTTTCTTTAAATATTGTTGCAAAGCATTAAGCTTTTTTGCAAACAATAAGTAAATAAATTGTTTTATAAGTTTCTTGTTATTAATAAACTTAATCTTATAATTTTATAATTAATATTTAAATAGTATTTTTTAATTACTTTTTTTAAACAAAATTTTATATTTTTGATATTCTTTAAAGATAATAGCGATAGCAAAATTTTTAAAGTAATTGCTTTTTTAAATCTCTTAACTTCATAACATTTGTGCATTATTAATTCTATTAAACTCTTTGCGCATTTCTTTATTTATTATAATAAGATTTTTTATATATTTTAATATCTTTAATATTAAATACAATTATGTTGTTTTTATATTTAGAAATGCAATTGTCTTATTAATTTAATTAATTATTAAATTAATTGTATAAAGTTATAATATATTTAGAACTATATTATTGTTTAATTGCTTTATAATATTTAAATGCAATCTTTTTTAATAATATTTAAGTCTTAAGTAAATAAATTAAGTCTTTTAATCTATTAATTTATTATTATATTTTATAAATGTTTTATTAAAGTTTTGCAAATTGTAAGATTTCTTCTTCTTTTATATAAAAATTTATGCTTTCTTAATAAATTTTAAAAATATATAATTTTCTATGTAAATATTATTAATAAAAAATTATATTATATAATTATTAATTTTAACTTAGATTTGTAATTGCATTAAATTACTTATAAAAACAATTATTTTTTTAATTTTTAATCTTTAACAAAACTTCTTTAATAATTTATTAATTAAGAAGTTTACTAATTTTTTAAACTAAATACTTATTTCTTAAGTACTTGTTCTATATATTAAAATTAATTTAAATTAACTTTTTTTTGTAAATATTTCTTTAAATTATATAAATCAAATTTTTTTCTAATAATTTGCATTATTTATTTAAGTTTTTTAAGTATATAATTTTTATTTAAAAGTATATAATTCTCTTGCTTAATAAATTTGATTTTTGTAAATAAATTTTTTATAATTATATTATAATATTAAATACTTTTATACGTTGCAATTGATTTATCTTAAATAGTATTATAAATAGTTTAATAAATTTTATCTTTTATTTGTTGCAATTACTTCAAAAAATCTTTTTTCTTTTGTTAAAAAAGAATATATATTTTATTATATATATTTATAAAGTTTGCTTAATTTATAATCTTTTAAATTTCTTCTTTAATATTAAGATTATTATTTACTTACTTAAGTGTATTTTTTGCTATATTAATAAATTGTTACATAGTTCTTTGAAGTTAATTTTCTTTATAAATTGTTTATTGCATAGTCTTTAAAACATTATTAAATTGTTTTGCATTATTTTTCTTGCTATTAAGAATTTCTAATTTTATAACTATAGTAAACAAACTTTTATTACTATCTTTATTATATATTATTAACTAATAATAAATTGTTACGTAGAATTAATTCTTTTATAAAGATTTTAAGTATTATTTAAAACCTTTCTTATTATTAAGATAAATATTATAGTTGTTCTTGTAATATATTGTTTAAAACATTATATTATAATTGTTCTTCTTAATTTTCTTAACTTTTTTTATAATTGCAAAAAATTTACTTAATTTATTATTAAATTTTAATATATATTTGTTCTTATTTCTAGAATATTTTTTAAAGAAATAACTTACTTTTTTGTAGATATAATATATTTTATTTTGTTAAATTGTCTTATTATAAGTATTTATTAATATCTTTTAAGTTACATTTAACTTTATAGATTAAGAATTATAATATAATTGTTATTATTTCTTCTTGAATTTTTAACTTAATACTATTGATATTAAGAATTCTTTATCTTTCTTTAGATGTTTTTTATATTATTTGTTATTAATAATTATTGCTTTAAATATTATTTTTTGCAAATTAACAAATCTATTAATTTTAGCAATTTTATTCTTAACTTTCTCTTGTAGTCTTTAATAGAATTAATTGATAAGAGTTGCATTATCTTATTTTATATTTATTACTATATGTTGAAAGTTAATTAAATATGTCGTTGCAAAGACTTTCTATTGCAGATTGTGTTATAGATCTACATAGAGCGAATCGTATATAGGTGTATTCTAACTAGGAGTTCAAAGCTAAAGAAGAAAGGAAGATAATGCACGATCGTGTGTTTTACTCACGAAGGCACGCTAGATCGCTAGCGTGTCAACATTAGTCCTATTCTTCTTAACTCTACCTCTACTAGGCTAACCAAGTTCAAAAGAGCGCGACGTGCACATTCGCAATAGATTGTACAACTATGTTACGAGTCGCATGCTAATATATACTAGTCGTCGCGCATCGCTCTTTACAAGATAATTAGACTAATCGTTTTTAGAACCGAAACCCGAATTCTTAGCGCCAAGAGTTGGGTCGGTTCCAAAAGTTGGAACCGAATATACTATATATAGTATACTAGTATACTATATATAGTAATTCGATTCCTTGACGTTTTGGGTCGGTTCCAAAAGTTGGAACCGAAAACCGAAAAACGATTAGTCTAAAGATAATCAAAAAGAGAAGATCTATCGACAAAATCAAGGTAATTAAGATAACTTAACTCTTAAATATCTTAGATTTTAATTAAGATAATTAAGATAATTAAGATCTTAATTATCTTAAACATCTTAAACTTCTAATAAAGAAAAAAATATATAGTTTTCGAACGCAACTTTTTTATAGATCGTGTTTAACTTATTATAGATTTTTACTTATTGTTACTCTAATTTATCGAATCTTTTTTAAGATTTATTAAACATAAAAATTGTCTATAGTTGCAACTCTTATTATCAAATAATTGTTTATATTATTTAAAGACGTCTACAAATCTCTTTAAGAGCACAATCTACTCTAATATCTTCGCAAAAAGTATTAGCGTAATACTTTAAACACTTTAAGAATGTTTGTATTAGATTAACGCGCTTTTATCTCGAACATTAGCTTATTAATATTACGTCAACTATCGATTATAAGAGACAACAAGATCAAAATTAATAAACTTGATATCTATTATAAAGATTGTATCGATTTAAAGAACTAACTTATATAAATAAATATTTATTTTATCTTCTATTTTGTTTTAACAAATTAGAAGACAATTTTTGTATTAACATTTCTTAAAGAAAGAGCTTAACATTAATTTAAGTTAAACTTACAAAAATATTTAAAAAACAATAGCGAAAACTTTTGTGCAATATTTATAGACTTTAACAATTTTAAAAACGAGATACAAAGAATCTTTAAAATATTTAACAAAAAACAAGTTGCGAAAAGAGTAATTTAATATTTAACTTAATAAATTTTTGCAACAAACTACATTGCTAGATTCTAGAAATATATTAATTTAATCAAGTAAAATAATATCGCACTTATAATAATGTTTTAACAAGATCTTAAAAACAATCTAAAGAACAAAATTATATATAATAGAAAAATTCTTAACAATATATTTAATTTTATTAAAGTAGCTATCGATCTTAACAACAAGCTATATAAAAGAGCTATAAAAAAAAATATAATTAATCTCGAAAAAGAGCAAAAATCTTCTTTGAACTAGCAATCGAATATTAGTAGAAAAAATTTTATTTTAATCAAAAGTATAGTAATTTCGATTATTGTAAATTTGCATTTATAAAACTAAATTTTACTTAACAACGTAAAAAAAAGAATTTTAGAAAAAAGCAAAATAACAAATTTTAAAAAACGTACTATTTATATAGCAAATCGAGCTACTTTGCAAGAGATTGTCGATTATAAAACTTAATAAATCGACGACAAATCAATGCTATATTAAGAGAGATACTTAATAGCTAAAACAATATTAGAGAGCAAATTAATACAAAGATAAATACTCTCAAAACTAAATCAAACAACAACTACTATTTAATAAAAAATTTAAATTAGTTATAGAAAGTTCTAGATAAAATATTATTAAATAAGATATTCGCATCTACATAGAAAGTTAATCAAATACTTAATAAAACTATAAGAGCGAAACAATTAAAAATATTATATTTTTATTTAGTAACAAACTTAGATAACAAATATAACTAAAAGAACTTTTACAAATACTTAAATAATATTGCAAAACATTTCGAGACTTTAACTAGTTTATCGAAGAAACAACAAATAAATTAAATTATAAATAAATGCAAAAAAGCGCTAAAAAGCGACACTACTATAAAAAAAGAAATTTTCGATAAAATTAAACAACAACTAAGCAATATAAGTCTATCTTAAAAAAAAATAAAAAAGCAAAGAAATATACAATACTTAGTTAAACAAAATATTATAACAACTTATATTAAATTTATTTCAAAGACAAAAAAGAAATTAATTAATTTTCTAGAAAGTCGAAATTATTAATCTAGCATAAAAAGAAAGCTTAGCGCAAATAAACGCTTAAAATAGAAGTTGCAATATTAGAACAAAAAAAAGTTCAAATTTTTTAATAAAGAATATATTAAAGAAATGCAATATATTAGCTTAATAGTAGCAACTAAACTTAATAGTATATGTACAATATTTTATTATATTAGTTAAGATCAATAATTGTTAACTTATTGCAATAATCGATTTTAATACAATAGATAATTTTATAATTAGAGCTTTTGTTAAAAGAGAAAGATACTTTATTTAAAAGAAATCTAACATATACAATCTAGTAATTGTAGATAAAAATTTATTACTTAACAAGAATAAAAGAGTAAATAAAGAAACAAAATTACTATCGATAGCTATTTAGCAATACTACGAGAAACTAATCTTTAATATAGTAAGAATAGTTACTTATAATATTGTTCTAGAAATATCTTAATTAAAGCAATACAATTTAGAAGTTAATTAAAATATATAAGTACTTAGATTTGCGCAATATAATTACGTAATTTATATTTAATCTACGCATCAATAACGTTTAATAATAGATAAAAAAACAAATCGAAAATCGATTGCAAGAAACAAACTTGTATTTTTGCAAAAAAACAATCTAATAGAGTTTAACTTAATATATACTAACAAAGATTAGTTAAACTATAAGATTAAAGTAAGTAAAGAAAATTACAAATTTTTTGAAAATCTTAAACTATCTAATATAGCAAAGAAATCGCTAAAGTATATATTACAAATATACAACAATTAAAAGCATCTATTTTAAAAAGAGAAAATAACAAAGATTTTTTCTAAACATTAATTGTAAAATTACAAAATTAGATTTAAATTAGACAAGCAATTTACGTTTAAATTTATATATGCTCTATTTAAGAAGAAGCTCGAAGTATTTCGCGAATATTTAACAAAAAACAAAAAGAAAAAATTTATTAAAAAATCTCAATTATAGATAGAATATTCGATTCTCTTTGTATTAAAGAAGAATAGAATTTTTTGTCTATATATTGATTATCGAAAGCTAAATAATATTACAATTAAGAATTAATATCTACTATTTAATATTAGCAAGCTTTAGAATTAACTATTTGAAGCAAAGTACTTTATCAAATTGAATCTACAAAAAGTATACAACTAAATTAGAATAAAGACAAAAAAAGAGTAGAAGATAGTCTTTTGCACACAATATAGATTATACGAATACACGATAATATTGTTCGAATTTACAAACGTCTTGGCAACGTATCAAAAAATAATTAATAATATACTACAACAATATTTGAATCGATTTGTTATAGCATACTTGAACAATATTATAATTTACTCAAAAATCTTAAAAGAATATGTTAGTTATATCTTCAAAGTATTAGAATATCTAAATATAAGAAACTTACATCTTAAGTTATAGACTAATTGTTCGGATCGGGTCGATTCCAAAAGTCGGAATCGAAAACCAAGCTATTAATAAACGTTACTATATATAGTAGTTTTTCTCGGGTCGATTTCAATAATTGGAATCGAAACCCGAATCTTGACACGATCACGTAATAAATTCGGTTTCTAGCGATCAGTCTATTAAGTCAAAGAAATACAAATTCTATCGAGAGAAAGTTAACTTTCTCGAATTTGTTGTTGAACAACATAAAGTATACATAAATCTCGAAAAGCTACAAGCAATTAGAGAATAAAAATTATCGACAAATATTAAGAAAGTACAATCTTTTCTAAATTTTATAAACTACAACAAGAAGTTTATTAAAAACTATTTAGTAAACGCGATATTACTAACAAATTTTACAAAGAAGAATACGTTATAGTTATAGAAATTTGTAGAAGAGAAATTATTTTAAAATCTTAAGCTAAAATACTGGAAAAAATTAGTATTAAAGATATATAATTCGCAATTGTTAAATAGAATTAAAATTGACATATTAAATTTAATTATCGATACATACTTTAGTCAAAGATATAAAGATATATAGCATTTAGTAGCATATCTTTCGAGAAAACTTTTGTTAGTCGAACAAAACTATAATATTTACAATAAAAAACTACTTGCTATAGTAGTCTTCTTAAAATTATAAAGAGTATACATAAAAAAATTGTCAAAATTTACAATTCTTACAAATTACAAGAATCTTGTGCACTTTACTACTATAAAATAGCTAAATAGAAAACAAGTATAATAATTAGAAAGACTTAAACAATACAAGTTCAAAATATAGTATATTTTAGACAAAAATAACAATAGAGTAGACGCACTTAACAAAAAAAGTAATTATATAGAAACAAAGAAATTGTTTAACTATAATATATTTAAAATTAACAAAAACAAATTATTATTAGCAAACAAATACAAGCTAAACGCTATATTACAAATATTTCGAGACAATACAAAAGAGTTTTTAATAGAAAAAGAAAAACTTCAAATATTTATCGACAAGATCAACAAATATATAAAAGAACATTATAACAAATTATTGCAAAAGCACTTAAAAGTAACAAAAATTCTTTAGCTTTTATGTTAATATTGTTAGTTTCTATAGATAAGACAAGTTGTCGAGACATATATTAAACAATATCTTAATTGTTAGCAAAACAAATATAATACGCATGCGAGCTATAGCAAAATTTAATATTAAGAACTATCTAAATTGTTATAAAATAAAATTACGATAAACTTTATTATTAAGTTGTCTAAGTTGACGAATTTAGTAATTGAAAACAAATATAATTTGATACTAATAATAGTTGATAAGCTTATCAAGTACTTATATATTATTGCATGCAAAGAAAAATTTATTGCAAAACAATTAAAATATATTATATTAAATCGACTTATATAATATTACGATATACTTAAGAGATTAACTAGTAACAAAGACAAGCTCTTTACGTCTAACTATTAAAAGACGTTTCTCCCAATATTAGATACAAGACTTCAAATATCTATTGTCTATTATTCGATTACAAATAATTAAATAGAACAAACAAATTAGAGTCTTAAGCAATATCTAAGATACTATATCAACAATACTTATAGCAATTAAATATTACTTTTATCTATAGCACAACTAGCACTTAATGCAAAGATTTCGAATATTACTAAGATAACTTTATTCTTTGTTAACTATAGCAAGAAATTAAATCTTTTTAAAAAAGAGCGTAAATATCTATCAACGCAATTAGCTATCAAAAAAATAGAAATATTAAAAAAAATATATGACAATATCTTAAAGATACAAAAAAAGTCGATCAAATATTAAAATAAGAAACGAAAAATAGCATCTTAGTTAAAAGAGAGAAATAAAGTATATCTTCTTACAAAAAATCTTAGAACAAGAAAGCTAAACAAGAAATTAAATTATATCAAAGTCGAATCGTTTCTTGTTAAGAAAACTAAAAGATTAGTCAACTACAAACTTAACTTACTTAAAAACGTCAAAGTATTTCTAGTATTTTATATTTTATTGTTGAAATTAACAAATTTAATTACGTTTTTATAGAATATCTTTTATTTTTATTTATAGAAAGAGAAACAATTTAAGATTAAGAAAATTTTATAACAAAAAGATTAAAAGTATCTTATTAAGTAAAAAGAATATTTTATTTTTGAGAATACATAAAAGTTACTTAAGAATTTAAAGAATTGCTTTGATAAGTTGCGACAATTTTGTCAACAATAAAGTTATTTATAAGAGAAGACAAAGCATTAGAAGACAAGAAAGCAAACAAAGATAAATCGATACTTATATCGAATAGAGCTTCGAGTATCTTCTTAGCATTTTTGATTTCTTTTTTATCTTTTTCGATTTCTAGAATATTTTTCGATTCGACATTATTTATATCTTTTAAACAACAAAGTTAATATTTTTTTTGTTTCGTCTTACGCGCAATTCTTAGACGCAATTTTGTTGTTTTATTATTTAGCTTTTTAGTCTTCTTTATAATTTTATCTATTTTTTAATAGTTAGAAGCCAAATTACATTTTCGATTCTTTCGATAACATTTCTTACACTTAAGATATTCTTGATTTATTCGACAAAATATATTAAACGATACACAAGCTCAACAAGGACGCATTAAGATAGAAACGTATTTATAGCAATAATTAGCAATCGAATTACGACGTTGTTTAATAATTAGCTTTGTTAACATAATAAAGAAAGAATAAATAATTTCGAAACAAATATTTTTGAAGAGAAAAGATAGTATTACAAGTCGCGTGCTAATATGTACTAGCTATTGCGTATTGCTTTTTACAAAATAATTAAAAAGAAAAGATTTGTCGACAAAATTAAGATAATTAAAATAGCTTAATTCTTAAATATTTTAAATTCTAATTAAGATAATTAAAGTAATTAAGATCTTAACTATTTTAGACACCTTAAACTTTTAATAAAGAAAAAGATATATAACTTTTGAACGCAATTTTCTTATAGATTGTGTTTAACTTATTATAGATTTTTACTTATTGTTACTTTAATTTATCGAATCTCTCTTAAGATTTATTGAATATAGAAATTGTCTATAGTTGCAACTCTTGTTATCAAGTAATTGCTTGCATTGCCTAAAGATGTTTACAAATCTCTTCAAGAGCACAATCTATTCTAATACCTTCGCAGGAAGTACTAGCGTAACAAATTGTTATTCTATTGTACATTTCTTGTCAATGTCTTTAAATACTCTTCTTAAATGTACTTTGAACATCTTGAAACTATCAAATATTATATTAGTTTTCTTCTTATAATTTGCTAATTTCTTCTATAAATAATTATTTAGATAGTAATAAAATCATGTAAATATATTGTTTCTTAAATAAATCAATGCAAAGAATACTTTGTTTTTAATAAATATAAATTGAGATAAATATTGTTTGATATATAACTTTATTTATATAAGATATGCTTCAAGCTTGTTTTAATTATTATAATATAAATTTAATGTTAAGATTCTAATTTTATCTACGTTGAAGATGCTAACTCTTTAATTAAATAATATTTATTTTGATTAATTGAATAATGTTTAATCTAATGTAAACATAATTGAAAGAAATAAACATCTCTAATATTTTATAAAAGAGTAATGCTCAAAGTGTAATAATTGTTTCTTTAACAACACAAGATATAAACAAAGAGAGTAATAAACTTTATTATAAGACTACAATCTATATATAGTTAAAACAATAAAAATTGTACTATATTAACTATTACATAAGTTAAGCATAAAGCTTTTATTCTAAAAAATAACTCTTATTATATAAATATAAAAGAATTATGCAATTATTTGAGTTGTTAATTAATCTTATTGACTTAAACTTTGAATTATAAAAGTCACTTTATAATCTTAATAATTTTTATATCCTAAATTATTAGCATATAATTATAATTTCATCAATTAAAGTTTATTGTGCTTCTAATTATATTATGCTCAAGCATTATTCTTATCTTAAGCTAGATTATAGTTTAACAAACAAAGCATAATAAACTCTAATCTACAAGATTATAGTTATATACTAATAATTCGCTATATAAAATTACTAAAATTATAAAGTAACTTTTATAATTTAGAGTCTAAGTCAATAAGTTTAATCAATAACTTAGATAATTGCATAAATCTTTTATGTTTATATAATAAACAGTATTTTCTTAGATAAAAGCTTTATGCTTAACTTATGTAAGTAAATAAATATATATTACATTGTTTTAGTTATTTATAGATCTTAGTTTAGTAATAGTAATTACTATTTAATCTTTATATATATCTTGTGTTGTTATAGAAACAATTGTTACACTTTAAGCATTACTTTATTATAAAATATCAAACACGTTTATTTCTTTTAATTATGTTTAATTAGTTAAAACAAGTAATACTTAATTAAAGTGCAAGCATCTTTAGCGCAAATAAGATCAACATCTTAATATTAAATTTGTATTATAACAATTGAAACAAGTTTAAAGCATACTTAATACAAATAAAGCTATACATTAAATAACACTTATTTTAGTTTAAATTTATTAAGAACAAAGTATTCTTTGCATTAATTTACTTAAGAAACAATGCATTTACATAATTTTATCACTATTTAACAAATTATCTACAAAAGAAATAAAAGAAATAAAAAGAGAAAATCAATATAATATTTTATAATATCAAGATGTTTAAAGTATATTTAAGAAAAGTATTTAAAGACGTTAACAAAAAATATATAGCAAAACAACAATTGTACAATTTATAATAGAAAGTCTTTGCAATAATATATTTAATTAACTTTTAATATATAATAATAAATATAAAATGAAATAATGCAACTTTTATTAGTTAGTTCTATCAAAAACTATGAAAAAAAGTTAAGAATAAAATTATTAAAATTAATAAATTTGTTAATTTGCAAAAAATAATATTTAAAGCAATAATTATTGATAACAAACAATGCAAAAAATATCTAAAAAAAGATAAAAAACTCTTAATATCAATAGTATTAAGTTGTAAATCTAAGAAAAAATAATAATAATTATACTATAATTCTTAGTTTATAAAGTTAAACATAACTTAAAAGATATTAATAAATACTTATAATAAAATAGTTTAACAAAGCAAAACATATTATATTTGCAAAAAAATAAATTATTTCTTTAAAGAATATTCTAAAAATATAAACAAATATACATTAAAATTTAATAATAAATTAAGTAAGTTTTTTACAACAACAAAAGAAATCAAAGAAATTAAAAAAAACAATTATAATATAATGTTTTAAACAATATGCTACAAAAACAATTATAACATTTATCTTAATAATATTTTTTTTTTAAATAATACTTAAAATTTTTATAAAAGAATTAATTTTATATAACAATTTATTAATAATTGATAATATATAATAAAGATAATAATAAAAGTTTATTTACTATAATTATAAAATTGAAGATTTTTAACAATAAAAAAAATAATGCAAAACAACTTAATAACACTTTAAAAACTATACAATAAGCAATTTATAAAGAAAATCAACTTTAGAAAACTATACAACAATTTATTAATACAACAAAAAATACACTTAAGCAAAAAAATAATAATCTTAATATTAAAGAAAAAATTCAAAAAATTATAAATTAAGTAAACTTCATAAATATATACAATAAAATATACATTTTTTTTAACAAAAGAAATTTTTTTTTTAAAGTAATTGCAACAAATAAAGAATAAAATTTATTAAATTATTTATAATATTATTTAAAATAAATTAATTGTAACGTATAAAAGTATTTGATATTATAACATAGTTATAAAAAACTTATTTATAGAAATTAAGTTTATTAAGCAAAAAAGTTATACACTTTTGAATAAAAATTACATATTTAAAGAACTTAAACAAATAATATAAGTTATTAGAGAAAGATTTAATCTATGCAATTCAAAAAAGCATTTATAAAAAAAATTAAATTAAATTGATTTTAGTATATAGAACAAGTACTTAAAAAGTAGGCATTTAATTTAAAAAACTAGTAAACTTCTTAATTAATAAATTATTAAAGAAGTTTTGTTAAAAGTTAAAAATTAAAAGAACAATTATTTTTATAAATAATTTAATGCAATTATAAGTCTAAGTTAAAATTAATAATTATATAGCACAACTTTTTATTAATAGTAATTGCATAAAGAATTATATATCTTTAAAATTTGTTAAGAAAGCATAAATATTTATATAAAAAAAGATAAAATCTTATAATTTGCAAAACTTTGATAAAACATTTATAAAATACAATAATAAATTAATAAATTAAGAAATTTAACTTATTTACTTAAGACTTGAACGTTATTGAAAAAAATTATATTTAAATGTTATAAAGCAATTAGACAATAATATAGTTTTAAATATATTATAACTTTATATAATTAATTCTATAATTAATTAAGTTAATAAAACAATTGCATTTCTAGATACAAAAATAACATAATTGCACTTAATATTAAAAACATTAAAAAATGTAAAAATTTTTATTATAATAAGCAAAGAAATATACAAAGAGTTTAATAGAATTAATAATACATAGATGTTATAAAATTAAAAGATTTAAAAAAGCAATTATTTTAAGAATTTTGCTATTGCTATTATTTTTAAAGAATATTAAAAATATAAAATTCTATTTAAGAAAAATAATAATTAGAAAACATTACTTAAACATTAATTATAAAATCACAAAATTAAACTTATTAATAACAAGAAACTTATAAAACAACTTATTTACTTATTGTTTGCAAAAAAGTTCAACGCTTTGCAACAATATCTAAAGAAGAATATACAAAAAAAATTTATCAAAAAATTATAATTATTAATAGAATATTTAATTCTATTTATTTTAAAATTGAATAAAAGTTTAAAACTATATGTTAATTATAAAGCATTAAATAATATTATAATTAAAAACAATTATTTATTATTGCTTATTATAGAATTGCAAAATAAATTGTAAAAAGCATAGTAATTTACAAAATTTAATATATTTAAGATGTTCAATTAAATATAAATTAAAGAAGAAAATAAGTAAAAGATAGTTTTTTATACTTAACTAAAACATTATAAGTATTTAATTATGTTTTTTGAATTAATTAATGCTTTAATCATGTTTTAGACTTTTGTAAATAACATATTACAATATTATTTAAATTAGTTTATTATAATATATTTAAACAACATACTAATATATATTTAAAAATAAAAGAGAAATATGTGCAATATATTAAGAAAGTTCTACAAACTTTAAAGAAAGTTGATCTACATATTAAGTTAAAAAAAAGTAAAATTTATGTACAAAATATACAATTTTTGAGATTTATAATTATGTTTTAAAGTTTAAGAATAAATTTAAAGAAAATAAAAGCTATTATAACTTAATTAATATTAAAGTCAAAGATTAAAGTTTAATTCTTTTTAGAATTTATAAACTTTTATAAATACTTTATAGAAAGATATTTTAGAATTATTTTATTACTTATAAATTTTATAAAAAAGAATATATTATTTATATAAATTAAAAAAGCAAAAAAAGCTTTTAAGAAATTGAAGAAGTTATTTATTTTTTAGTTAGTATTAATTATGTTTGAATTAAAAAAACTTATTATACTTAAGATAAATACATTAGACAAAGTTATTAAAGTATATATTAATTAATCAAATAATAAAAGACATTTGCATCTTATTGCATTTTATAGTAAAAAGTTTATAAACGCTAAATTGAACTATAAGATATATAATAAAAAGCTATTAATTATTGTTAACTCTTTTAAACAATAAAGAATGTATTTAAAAAAATTTAAATATCAAATTCAAATATATATAAATTATAAAAATCTATTATACTTTATAATTTTAAAAATTCTAAATTGAAGACAAATTAAATAATTAAAAAAGTTATTATTATACAACTTTTAAATTTAGTATTAAAAGAAATTTAAAAACTTAAAGATTAATATCTTAAGTAGAAAAGCAAATTATATAACAAATAAATCTTAAATAAGTTAAATTATTTTGCAAAAGAATTAAGATAATTTTATTATTTACAATAAATAAAATATAGCTATACTATAAATTTACAACAAAGATTTTAAAAAATAAATAAAATAAAAGTTAGTAAAGAATTTAGTTACGCAAAATATTATAAAAAATATTATTAATAACATAAATTTTAAAGTTATTAATAAAATATTAATATTTTAAGATCTTATTTATATTTTAACAAAATGTAGACAAGAGATAATAAATAATTATTATTAATTAATAATACATAAATATCAAGAATTAAATAAAATTATTAAAAGAATATTTAAAATTTACTATTTTTTTAAAATAAGAAAATAGATAAAAGATATTATAAGAAAGTGCAATATATACATTTATATAAAGTATAATCAACACAAATCTTATAAACTCTTAAAGAGTCTTAGCACATTAAATTATGTTTAAAAGAGCATAACTTTGAACTTTATAATTAAACTATTAAGTTTAAGAGAAAAAATTATCAAAGTAATATATAACTTTATATTGATAATTATAAATAAATTAATCAAGTATAAGTATTTCTTGTTATACAAGAAAGCAACATTTATAGAAGATTTAATATACATGTTTTTAAGAATAATTGTAGTAAATTATAAACTACTAAATAAGATAATTTTGAATAGAAACAAGCTCTTCACATTGAAATTCTAAAAGTTGTTGATAAATTAACTAAAAATTTATTATAAGTTATCAATAGCTTATTATTTGCAAATAAATAAACAAATAAAAAGAATAAATTAAACACTAAAATAGTATCTTAAATGCTATATTAACTATAGATAGAATAACTAAGTATAGCTATTATTAGTAGCACAATTAACTTTTAATAACACAACAACAAAAGTAATTAGCATGTTATCATTCTTTGCAAACTACAAGTTTAAGTCAAAAACTTTTAAAAAATTATGTGAATTTGCATAAATAACTTAGAAAGTTACGTTATAGATAAGTTAATTACAACAATTACACAAAAAATTGTAAAAGAATATATAGTTTCTTAGCAAATGCATAACTCTATATGCAAATAAGAAAAAAGATAAAGAAGTTATTCTTAAAAAGAGAAATAAAGTTTATTTACTAAGATGAAATATTAAAATAAAAAAATCAAGTAATAAACTAAATTATACAAAGCTAAAATTGTATAAAATTCTAGAAACTAAGAGATCAATTAACTATAAGTTGAATTTGTTAGCATTTATATAAATATATTTTGTATTTTATATTTGTTTATTGAAGTTTGCAAACTTAAATACATCAATTTAAACAAAATCTTTAGAAATTGATTTAAAGAGTTAGAATGTTAAGTATAAAGTAAAAAATATCTTGAATCAACAAAATATTGAAGATTAGTCTTAATTTTTCATCAAGTGAAAAGATTATAAATATATTAAGAACACTTGAGAATTAGAGAAAAATCTCACGAACTGTTAGAATCTTCTATGATAGTTTTAGTTAAGAAACTTAGTTAGTCGAAATCTAATAAAACCTCAAAACGTTTGAAGAACACGTCAAAGAATAGATTATCAATAGAGAGACTCGTCTCTTGTTGTTGCTCTTTCTTCTTTATCTTAGCAATGTTGCAAAAACTTCGCTCGATTATTGCTTGTTTCTTTTCTTCTAGAAACTTGAACTATTTCTGAAGCCTTAAGGCCTTCGCTAAAGTCTTCTTCAGTTTAGCAAAAACACGGTCGCGCTCTTTTCTAAGATGCTTTTATTTTGTCGTCGAGAAAGATAGATCGCAATCGCGACTCAGGCGAACACACTCGATGCAACTATTAGATTTATCCTCGACTTTACAGTTCTTAGACAAGCGGAAGCAGTTATGACAAGGTCGCATGATAACACGATTCGAACCTAGGAACTTCAGGTATTTCTCGCGACGACGGGTCGAACTTCTTGTTTTACAGGATCGTTGGCACGACATGTAGGAGGGATGGTTTGGTTTTCGGGACGAAAACCTTAGAAGGGGACCTAGTGTTAGGACCAGGCTAGGAACTAGCTTAGGTATGAGAAGTACACCCGGAAGGCGTACTCAAGATACTGCTCACGATGCTCTGGAGCGAGCAGAGTGGCTTGACACGATTCTCCTATGTCTATATAATGAGAGTCATTCCTTAGGATTAGAAGCTTCGTGCTCAACTTATGTAATAGTCAATACAATATAGTCTCTATTGTCTTAGCTATATGCAGATTGCAGTCTTATAGTGAAGTCTATTACTCTCTCTATTTATATCTTGTGTTGTTAAAGGAACAATCGTTACACGTTGTTATGTTGAACGTTGAACTATTAACACTTGTAATATTGTTTCTTTCAATTACTTTGTTAAATCTTTATATTTTTCGATTATTTTTGAAGATTTGAATTTAACTAATTGAGCGCTACAATTATGTCTCTACAAGTATGTAGAGTAGTTAGTGCATCAAGTTTGATTCGAACGAACAATACAATAGCAAGTAGGAAATTTACCCATTCGCATCGTCGATAGAGTTAAACACTGCTACTAGGACTAACCATTGCTAGTAGGACTAAATTGTTTCGATAGAGTTAACCACTACTACTAGGGCTAAACATAGAAGGGAATAGATAGATCTCGAGGCATCAAAATTCCCAACCTCGATTACTAGGATAAATCTTAATATTTTTTATTTATTTTTGAAGCATTGAATTTAGTTGATTTAGAGCTACAATTATGTCTTTCAAAGTATGTTAAATAATAAATTCGCATAAGTTGATTCGAACGAGAAAAGAATTACTACTAGGTGGGCGATTACCCAACGTAGTAAATCTTCTCAATCTCGATTCCTAAATTAAATCTTTATATTTTTCAATTATTTTTAAAGCATTGAACTTAGCTAATTTAGAGCTACAATTATGTCTCTACAAGTATGTAAAATAGTCAATGCATTAAGATTGATTCGAGCGAACAATACAATAGAAGAATTCATCTAGCAGTGGGATAAACCTAGCAGTGGGACAGCCCTATAGGGCTGAAAATCCAAATTTCATATTCTATTGGTATAATCCTTCAACATATTAGCAAAACGATGGCAGCCACCCCTTCCATCCCTTCCACCCCCCTCATACCTTCTGAAGATATAGAACTTTCACAGGAAGAGCGCATAACGTTTGCTCACGTTCGTTGGAACGAGACTTTAGCAATTAACGAAAATTCTTCTTAAGCAAAACTCGCTCGTCAATATAAAATATCAACTAGTACTCTTTGGAATTGAATTAATGATCGAAAGGCTACTGCTACACGCAATTAGCAATTTCAAAGACTTAGTCTCGAAGAAGAAGCAACTATACGTGACTAAATTCTACGTCTTTAGGCCTGAGACTAGCCTCTTCGTGTGGAGCAAGTACGTTCAATAGTTGACGAACTACTAATAAAAAAGGGTAATAATAAGCTAATCGAAATTAACTGGCCCCAGAAGTTTCTAAAACGTCATTCGGAAATCAAAACAATATATATTCCTTCGCTTAACAAAGAGCGTGCTATGACTTAGGATCACGATATTTTAGTTGATTAGTTCAATCTCTTTTAGAGCTTAAAAGAAGAGCATGAAATAGAGACAAAGAATATCTACAACATGAACGAAAAGAAATTCATACAAAGGGTTGTTGCTAAGCTTCGAGTTATGATTTCCAAGTACGAAAAGAAAGCTTATATAACTCAATGTGGCAATCGAGAGTAAGTCTCGTTGATTAAGTGTATATCTATAAATGGAAGAGTCTTGAAGTCGTGAATTATCTTCAAAGGAAAACTACAACAGAAGACCTAATATGAAGTACTCAAAGAAGATCATATTGCTCTAAGCGAGAATAGCTAAATTGACAACGAATTAAGTCTAGCCTAAATATAGAAATTCTTCGATCTAGAAACTAAAATCTATTAGAAATGCGAATATCGAATGCTATTAATCGATAATCATGCTTCTTATATCACTACTTAGGTGATTAACTATTGCGTTAGTTAGAAGATCGTTCTATTGTGTCTTTTGGCTCACACTACTTATCTACTTTAATTACTCGATGTTGAAGTCTTTGCTCTATTGGCTACTGCGTACAAGGCTTATGTTTAACGAGTTACTCGGCTTGGGATTAGCTACTCAATCGATAAAACGAACTTTTTGAAGCTATATCAACTAGCTCGACATGAGGCAATTACACCACTAAATATTAGAAAGTTATGGATAGCTACAGATCTTCTATTATTTAGCCTAGCCTTAGTACTTTAGCACTTTTCTCCTGTTAAGGAACTAGAGCAACCATAGCAATACAACATTGTTATACGTTCAACTACGTCTTCCGAAGCTATAGTCACATATATCGATGAAGATTTAGAAGTTGTTTTAACATCTGCAAATATCTCGCAAGTACAGCAACTTATTAGGCTAGCAATAAAAGGGAGAGTTGCTAGTTAGGTTCTTCAAAAGATGGACAAAGCAACAATATAAACAATGACGAAATTTACTATTTAGGATGTTATTAATCTAAAACTTCTTAAGCTTAATAGAAGAAAGAAGCAAAAGATCAATCGAATCGAGGGTAATTACGATACTACAAGAGTCATGAATCAAGAGATTGTCGATGAAAGAAGAGAGAATCAACGAACAAAGGTATGGCAAAAGGAGGTTAATTCTCTACTACGTCTAGCTCCTAAGCTCTTTACTTCAAAACCTTCTATCCGAAAACAAGCTATCGTAATCTTAGCTCAACAAACAAAGCTATGGAATAGAGAGGTCAATGACCTACTACGTCTAGATCTTGAGCTCTTCATTTCGGAATCAATGATAGCAAGCTCTAGACAAAAGAAGAAGCAGCTAATAGTTAGGCTACGAGTCAGGCAAGATCAGGAGCAGGATTAGGAGCAGGATCAGGAGCAGGATTAGGAGCAGGATCAGGAGCAGGATCAGGAATCTATAACTGACCAATTAGAGCGAGCTATGCGTATTAGAAGAGCCTCAAAGAGGTTCTATTAGCTACGTAGTTTATCTAAAAAATGAAATGTGAATTTTCAGCCCTATAGGGCTGTCCCACTGCTAGGTTTATCGCATTGCTAGATGAACTCTTCTAGTAGATAGGAAATTCACTAATGCACATGATCGATAGGGCTAAACACTACTAATAGGACTAATTACTACTAGTAGAGCTAAATTCTTCCGATAGAGCTAATCACTACTAGTAGAGCTAACCACTGCTAGTAGAACTAAATATAGATAAGAATAGATAGATTTCAAGACATTAACATTCTTAATCCCAATTACTAGAGCAAATCTCAATATTATTTAATTATTTTTAAAGCATTAAATTTAACTAATTTAGAGCTACAATTAAGTTACTTAAAGTATGTTAAATAGTAAAGATATCTAAATTGATTCAAGCAAAAAAAGAATAACTATTAGATAAGCAATTAACTAGCGTAGTAAAACTCTTCAATCTTGATTGCTAAAACAAATCTTAATATTTTTCAATTATTTTTGAAGATTTGGATTCAATTAATTTAGAGCTACAATTAGATCTCTTAAAGTATATAAAATAGTATGCGCGCAAAAATTAATTCGAGCGAGAAGAGTATTAGCAACTAGAAGATCAATTAGTTAAAATCGTTAATATTTTTGATCTTATTTGCTTGATTAAACTTGCATATTTTTTAATTATTTTTGAAGCATTAAAGTTGTTTTGATTAGTTCTACAATTTATGTTATAGAAAGTATTAAGCTTAAGAGCATCTTTGCGAAGTTCGAAGTAGATAACGAATTAATCAAGAAGTAAGTGACGAATCGACGTACTAAGGCGATCGACGTCGAGGGAGTTTAAGAGCGTTATCTACTTAGGTAACGATTAGGAATAAGAGATAGAAATCTTTATTTCTTTTGCTTTTTGCAAAAGATCTAACTTCAAAGTAGTTAAAGATATAATTATAATCGTAGTTTTAGCTATACTTAATAAAGCAAGTAACAGATATAAGAAACTTTTTTCGCTTGAAGTTGCTAGTATAACTGTCAAACATAAAGTTTTCTACAATATTAATTTTAAAGCTTCTTTCTATTCTTCTAATTTAAACATTGTAGAGTTATCTTAAAGATATTCTCTTAACAATGCAAGTAAATAATTAGAAGAAACATAATTATTTGAAGATAAAGCTTGCTATAAATCTAATAATTTAACTAATTTGCTTGATTAACTTTGTGCTTTATAGTTTAATAAAGAAAGTGTATGTTTATGTAATTGTTGAAAAGAAAATGCAATAGTATGTGCAATGTGTAAATGTGAAGTATTACTTAATAAAGAAGATAAAGAAATCTTGTGCAAGTCAAAGAAGTTATAATAGCGTAAACTAAATAAAAGAAATTGTTGTTGCTTATCTATACGAGTGTTTTTAATTACATTTATCTATCGAGCGTACTATAATTCTACTATTTTTCGTGAATAATGTATACTAGTTGTAGCAATATTAGCATTAAACATTAATAAAGTTAACTTATCTTAATTATTTTCTTTATCAAAGAAAAGCTTTTTACATATGCTATATTTGACAAATGCAAGAATTAAATGTCGATACTTTAATACAATTAATCGTTGTTGAATAAACTATAAACTGCAACTTCTTATTAGTAAAGAAAGTTGTTGTGTATTAAAAGCAACATTTTTATGTTCAAATAATAATGCAAAATAAGTAACTATTCGATTAAAGAACTTGATTTCAATAAAATGTTTAAAAGACAAAACAAGTACAATATACAAAGTAGTAATATAAGAAATAGCAGCACAAAGATATTTAACTACAAATGCTTCTTGCTTAGTTGTATAAAAGTTCTTTGTATATTGTAATCTTAACATAAATAAACATATAGATTTATTAAATAACAAAGTTCTTTGTGAAGAAGTAATTAAGTTGCAGTATATCAATGTACTTAATTCTGTTGTTCGAGCAAAAATACTTGCAATAAAATGCATTAACAATTGAAGATATAATGAAAATCGTTTCAAACTATATAGAAAGTTTGAAACTAATTTTGTCTTTAAGATTAACTTGTTTCTCTTTATAAAGAACATATGTTCTCTTAGAGTTTTATCTGCAAGTACTTTTTTTTGCAAGTAAGAAGAAAAATATAAAAGACTTGTGTTATAAGTAAAGAAATAAGTGTATGCTATATTATTTGCAAGACTTTCTGTTGCTACAAGTGCAGATAAAGTTATATTAGAAAAGTCTATTACATTTGCATTAAACAACAACTTTGAAAACAATATTTCATGTGTTTTTAAAGTTAATTGTTTGAACAAATCTTTTATGTTAGACAAAGAAACAGTAATATCTTTGCAAAAAATCAATTTATTATTATGAATAATGATTTATCGGCAATTCCGGGAGAGAGACTTTATATAAGCTAATCCTGCTATCGATTCTCTATAGAGACGACATTGGCATTTCTGCTTGTTTCTGCTTGCGCTAATCTAATTAGAAAATTTAAATTATTTATATAAATTAGTATTATTTTATACTTAGTTCGAAACTTTTAGCCCAATTAGGCTAGTACTAGGGACGTAATAAATTATCAAAATTAGGATTTTTCGATTCTATAAATAAATTCGCGTCTATAAGCGCCAATCTATTAATAAAATCGAGAAATTCTATTTTCGATAATTTATTACGTCCCTAGTACTAGCCTAATTGGGCTAAAAATTTCGAACTAAGTATAAAATAATACTAATTTATATAAATAATTTAAATTTCCTAATTAGGTTAGCGCAAGCAGAAACGAGCAGAAATGCCGATGTCGTCTCTATAGAGAATCGATAGCAGAATTAGCTTATATAAAGTCTTTCTCCCGGAATTGCCAATGTTTAATTTGTTGTAGAACTACTATTTTTATTAACTTTAAAAGCATATGTTTGCAGACTTAGAATTTCTGCAAGTGCAATAATAGCTATGTTATAAAAGAATGTGTTTATAAAGAAAGAAAGTTCTATTAAAAGACTACAATTTGTTTGTTTAATCTTTTTCTTCAAGTATTTTTGTGTACAATGCTTAAGAGTAAGTAATTGTGCACAATATATAAATGCAAAATAAGATTAAGATATTTAAGCAGAGTCTTTTAATAACTTTGTGCGAACATTAATAGAATAACAAGCGAAGAAGCTATTAATACAACTATTAAACTTATTAAATTTAATGTTTTGTTATAGTAGTGAAATAAAAAGATTAAGAAGTAAAGATTGTACTTTGTTCAACTTATAAGACAGAAGTTTCTTTTCAAAGTTTGTAAATAAATTATTATTAAATAAATTAGATTCTAAGTTTGAAGAATTATTATTTCTTCTTTCTGTAACAATTGTTTCTTTATTATTAGACTTAGATTTATCTATATTAAAAAAGAAAGAATTAGATATATTATTAGAAGAAGAACTTTCAATAAAAGAAAAATTAGAGTTAGAAGATGATAAAGATAAACGCGAAACTTGTTTTTGTTTCTATTGTTGTTTATTCTTCTTCTTTATTGTTTCTTCTTCAATAAAAAGAATATCAACTTTATTAGATTTAATAAACTTATGCAAATTATTAATTAGAGCTTGACTTTTGTTAGATAAATGAAATAGTTTTTTCAAAGATCTTTTTTTATCTTTTGAAGATGCAAGTTCAATTGTAGATATAAAAGTTAACTCTCTTTTTGTAATTGAAGTAGTTCTAAATAAAAAACAAAAGAATTAAGTAAAAACTTTCGCATATTTATCAATAGTTAATAAGTTTTGCGTAGCTTTGAAACTCTTAATTCTAATGTTATTTAATTCAAAACTGTTCAACACATTAAGATGTTGTCTTGACATGTACTAAACTTTTGAAAGACTTGTTTGAAACAATTGTTTTATTTGTAAAGAAAGTGCAAAAAGAATGTGTTCAAATGTTTTATCTACTAACTACACAAAAGTATTCACAAAAGAATAATTTCTTTTGTTCAAGAAATTTAAATATTAAGTTTAAATTTAAAAAGTAGATAGTTCTTCTCTTATATATTTCAAATCAATAATATCTAACTTTGCATAAATTTTCTCAACTTTCTTCTTATAAGAAGACAGAAGAGTTGAAGCAACAAAATTAGATTGAAAATTATTATTATTGTTAGATTTAATAGTTTAAATATCTAATACAATGTTTGAAACAATAGATTGTAAACGTACTTGTACTTGAAAAAGATAACTACTCTTAAGTAAAGATTGTGCAATAATAAATAAAGTAACAATATGTTTAAAATTACTTGCATAATTTTTTGAACAATATCTCTTCATGTTTTTTATGTTTAATAGAACTTGTTTACATATATTGCAAAAAAATGTATTTTTATGTGTATCAAGTTCTAAAAAAGCAAATAGAATTATCGATAATTGTTGTATTAAAGCAAAAGTTTCTAAAGCAATATATAAAGAAAAAGATGAAACTTGTGAAAGAAACTCTTGTTGTTTTTCTTTTTCTGTATGTTGTTTATAATAAGATTTGATATAAGAAGAAAATGTATTAGAAAATAAAGCAATATAATATTCTGAACAAAGTAACAAAGAAAACTTAGAATAATAAGAAAGAAAAGATAAAGAAATACACTTAGCTGCGTTCTATGTATGTAATGTTAAGTTAATATATAATAAATTAATATATAATGCTTTATTATAATAAATAATACTATAATTACTTACTATGATGCAGATCTTAAACGTCGATTTCGATCAATTATTGCGTCGTTGACGCATTTGTTACGTATAAACATGTCGAGTTATGTACACAAGACGTGACGTGCTAACTTCAATAACTATTAATATATATAACTTATAGTAGTTGATATAGATAATATAAACGTTGTAGCAATGTTATTGAATGCGCGATAAATCTCTTGTTGATAATATACAACGTTGAACAAGACATAAAGTTAAAAGAAAGATAAAGCAAATTTACTAAAATAGCGTTGAACTAAAAGTTTGCGCTAAATATCAAAATTTTATCTATATATTTGATCTTTAACATTTTGATTTGCAACGCAAAAAGTAAATTTATTAATTTTAATATTGTTTGAATTATTAACTCTTTATTTATAACTTTATTATATAAATTTATCTATTTTAAATATTGTTTGTTAAACTATACTAATTTTATATTAATTGTGCGACGAACGTTGCTATGTTAAACATTGAACTATTAGTACTTGCAATACTTCTAACCTTAATTACTATATTAAATCTTTATAGTTTTCGATTATTTTTGAAGCATTGAATTTAGTGAAATTAGCGCTACAATTATGTTATAGAAAGTTATATTATATAGTAAATACACGAAGTTTAGTGTCGATTGAGGAATTGCTGCTTGATAGGGAATTCAATCGCTCAACGTATCGAAATATCCCCAATCTTAACTACTATGTCAAACCTTTATATTTTTCGATTATTTTTAAAGATTTGAATTCAACTAACTTGACGCTACAATTATGTTATAAAAAGTTTTGTTACTTAGTGAATGCATGAAGTTCGATATCGATCGAGGAATTGTTGCTTGATAGGAAATCCAACCGCTCAACGCATCGAAATATCTTCAACCTTAACCACTATGTTAAACCTTTATATTTTTCGACTATTTTTAAAGCATTGAATTCAACTAATTTAAAGCTACAATTTTGTCTTTGAAAGTATGTAGAGTAGTCAATGTATCGAGGTTGATTCAAACGAACAATACAATAGCAAGTAGGAAATTTACCCATTTACATCGCCAATAGAATTAACCACTACTAGTAGGGCTAAATTCTTCTAGTAGAGCTAATCACTGCTACTAGAGCTAAACATAGATGGGAACAAGTAGGCTTCGATGCATTAACATCTCTAATCTTATTTACTATATTAAATCTTTATATTTTTCAATTATTTTTGAAGCATTAAATTTAGCTAATTTAGGGCTACAATAATGTTACTCAAAGTAAGTTAAGTAGTAAATGCGCATAAATTGATTCGAGCAAGAGAAGAGTTACTACTAGATGAGCGATTATTCAAAATAGTAAAATCTCTTCAACCTCGATTATTAGAGCAAATCTTAATATTTTTTAATTATTTTTGAAGCATTGAACTTAGCTGAATTAGAGCTACAATTATGTCTCTCAAAGTATGTAAGATAGTGAGCACGCATCAATTGATTCGAGCGAAGAAACAATTATAACTAACAAAATATTCTTTGAATATTATATATTAGTTTACAGAGATTATTTATAAGATCGTTTAGCTCAATGATAGAGCGTGTCGTTTTATTAGAAAATTCAAGATGTTGGTTCGAATTCTGCTACGATTAATTGTAGCTTATTATTGTCTGCTTAGGCAAGCAATTCTAAGTTGTTTTTTTGTTTTTAATTCTAATTATTTAAATCTTCATATTTTTCGATTATTTTTGAAGCATTGAACTCGACTGATTTAGAGCTAAAATCATGCCTTTCAAAGTATCTGATTCGAGCGAGGGAAGAATTACTACTAGGTGGGCGGTCATCCAGGATAGTGAACCTCCCCAACCTCGATTACTAGGGCAAACCTCAATATTTTTCAATTATTTTTGAAGCATTGACCTTAGCTAAATTAGAGCTACAATTATGTCTCTCAAAGTATGTGAGATAGTAAGCGCGCAAAAATCAATTCGAACGAGAGAAGATGCTAGCAATTAAGAGATCGATTAGTTAAAATCGTCAATATTCTCGATTATATTTGCTAAGTCAAACCTTTATATATTTCAATTATTTTTGAAGCGTTGAAGTCGTCTCGACCAGCTCTACAAATGCCGTCATAGAAAGTACTTCGTTAGAGGGCATCTTTGCGAAGTTCCGACCTAGTGGTCGATTGATCGAGGGTCGATGACCCCGCTAGCCGTCGACGACCTAGCGACGAGTGAATTTCTCTAAACTATCGATCCTAATGGTTTAGAGAACGATATCGAGAATAAGAGGTAGAAGTTTTATCGCTACAAGTCTAATATGTTCTAAACTCATTTAATTTACACATAATTAACAACATGTTTCAAGAAATTAACGTTCTTAATAAGATTCAACGTTGTCAAAAGTCGACTAAGATTTTTATTTAAAAGCTCTTGTTTTAGCGTTTAATTTATTTACACAATAAACTTATTACTTAATTAAACAATAAATCAAGCATTTTATTAAAAAAATAATTTAAAGAGTTAAACTATTTAAAAAATAATTTACTAAGCTATTAAACAAATTATTTAAAGATATATAAAAAGCTATATAAATTGTTTTTATAAAAAGTTATGTAAAATATTTAATAGAAAGTTATTTTAAATGTTATTTTAATAAAAAGTTATATAAATAAATTAATAAATAGAAAACACTATTTAAAGCACTATTTAATGCGTATTATATATTCGATCGATGTGTATTTAAAACTATGCAAACGTTTAATAGAAAGTCTTGAAAAAAAGTTATAAAAAGTGTTTAATAAAAAGTTAGAAAGCTTAATGAAAAGCTTAATAGAATAATTATTAAAGTGTTATTTAACATAAGTTTTAAAGCGTAAATAAGCTTACTAGATAGTATTTAATAAAGTAAATCAATAGATACGTTCGCATATAAAAACACTCTTTCTATTATAAAAATAAGCTCAAGCATCTTTTCGAGCTTATAGTCGAAAGAAATTACGTAGTATAAATATCAAATAGTAGATAGACAAAATGCACCTTTCATTTAATTCAAAAATATAATTATAAGATTGCTTATGACATTTTTTCAAGCACTCGAGATTAGCTTAGAGTAATTAGAGCTCTTAGAGTTAACAAGTCAAATAATTGATTTGCTTGAAGTTACTACGCAAATGATTTAAAATTGACTTTGAGCATCAATTACACTATTAAATATGTATTAAGACTCTAAGAGCTCTAAGAGCTTTAAGAGCTTCAAGAGCTTATTTTCACTATTTAAGCAATAAATTGAGCATTTCGTAATTAGATTTATTCAAAGATTTAACTATTTAAAGAACTATTTATCAAGCTATTTAAAGAATTATCTAAAAAGTTATGTGAAAAGCTATGTAAAAAGTTATGTAGAATGTTTAATAGAAAGTTATGTAGAGTGTTTGATAGAGAGTTATGTAGAATGTTTGATAGAAAGTTATGTGAATAGATGAGTAGATAGAAAGCAATGTTTAAAACATTGTTTGACGCATGTTATGCATTCGATCGACCCGTATTTTGAAGCTGTTACGAGTGTATCGAAATTGAATCTAACTTTAATCAATTCACAATCAACGCTAGCAAACTGATTGCATAATGATTAGAACTAGTCAGAATCTGATCGAGAACTAACTCAGATCTGACTCATATCTGATTCAACCCTTCATCAATTTCCAACATCTTCTAACCAACAAGAATGGGTATTCTGGGATCAAGATTGGCCGGGTCATGAGCCCTATGGCGGTTACATCGATCCATCTAAGTTCAATCCTCCCTGGAATTCCCAAGGCTTCTGCGATCAGTTTCCTCAACGAAGTAAGCATACTTCCAAACCTGACCTTTCCAAATCTCACCAAAACATTGAATCTGAGACGTATTCCAAGAGTTCATACTCTGGGGCATGTCGCGTAGCCCATGATCTCCTCATTATAGGAAAATAATGACTTTGATATCTTCTAGTGGGAGTATCCATCGGGAGCCATCAGATCATCACCATCTGTCCGAACTCTTTCGGTACTTTTCCTGCAACCGCTAACGCCCCCGCGCGTCAACTTGTTCAGCTGCTGCGGCCATATGCCGACGGCACAACTAGTATTCCTACGGACGGCACCAAATTCTTGGATGGCTCCATGTCGGTCTCCGGTATTTTGCTTCATGAGATGACCCATATGATCCTTGGAACTAGTAAGGCTCCTTCTAGCTGACGCCTCGCTGTAGGCCATTGCCCAAGCTGACGTACTTCAGATGACGACATCGGGTACGACTTCGCGAACTGTGAAGCCGGGGCTGCTGACGGCTACCAGAATGCCGATACTTTTGTGTTGTTCGCAGAAGCGATGTGGATGAACCAGTATGACTGGCATACCGGTACCTGTCTAAAACCGAAATAGCATCGTTCTTTCGTGGCTGGGTTTTACTAGAATGCACTAGTAAAATCCAGAGCATTCTTTCCATAGATGCCATCCCTCCTTCGTTGACAGAAATAGTGAACACTATGCTGAATTCCAAAATTTCTCAACCTTCGTATGTTGAGATGACGCGCCTATGCAAACCGGCTGTGACCAAACCCAAAAGTTTCCGGAGCGCCGTATACATATATTGTATCTACATACCCATAGACAACATGCTCTTATCACCTAAGAACATGCCTTAGGATACTACACATCCCCTAGCAATCTTTCTCCGCTTGTTCGGAAGATGCCATCTCCTGACACTCTTTGTCATAAGGAACCGCACCTGATACCCAAGTGGCGCTTGCGTTTCCAGGAACCTTGCGAGATCCTGCTGTGATTTCGCACTCTCCACGCCCTCGAAACCTTGGCTAATCGTGACGAATCTCCGTAATAGGAACCGCACATTCTCTCTGTCCCAGTACTCATCCCTTGCTGCCATACTTTTCCAGCCAATGTACACCAACAATGTTTTCACATCTCGCTCCTCTCTCATATCATTATCTGCGCTAGGGCTGCCATCTGCTGCGCTGCTAGCAGCTTGAATCCAAGCAGAATCAAAAGATCGAATCGGCACTGTGTACGCATTACCAGGTTCGTTGCTACGTCCGCTCTCCAGCACTATCGAAAATTTCGCTTCTGTGCTATACCCCCTCTTCGTTTCGGTTATCTCTGCTGGACAGCGGAGTATTATTTTCTCGCAGAGGGTGTATTCAGGGGTGATGGTGATTGGGTCGAAGCACGGATATATATCAGCTGCGGTAAGGAGCATGTCTGATCGTTGGAGAGGGGAGGCAAGTAGTTGGGAGAGATGGCGGAAAAGATTCTTTTGGGACGTTTTGATGTTCGCCGTAGACTCAAAGAAGATGGTCGAGGCGAAATTTTGAGCACAAGACACGTCTTTCCATTCTGATCATCGTCAGCAACACCATTACGTATTTCGCTAACACGATCGAGCAAACATAGCACGTACTGAGGAAGAGCTCAACCTCAGTCGGCGAGTTAACATCTTTGCCGAAATAAACGTCGGAGATGCCTGGCTGATCCCAAATGGCACGCAAGAAATCGTACCAACTGTCATGTTCAGGGTTCCCAGGGCTATCAAGAGTAGAATGGTGAGCACGGAGGGAAAGCGATAAGATGGTTGTCATAATCGAGACAAACAAAAATCGAGGATATGGAAGAGGAAGCAATGACAGAGGCTATGAACGACCAGCAAGGGAGAAGGCCAAAATTAGGCGGTTTGACCGAGACGTACTTTTCCGAACATTGCTTGAGCTTCGAGGAAAGAAGCTGATGTGAAGATGATATTGGAGAGAATTGACAACTCGAAGGATTAGAAAAATGCTGCCTGCTTGATGCAACACCTAGGTTCTTGTTGAGGACGCAGGTCGGCAGACCAAAGCTGCCCGGGCGCCGACGCGAGGATGTGAGCACCATCCTGAACAGTGGACCTCGGACTTTCAGATCCTTGTTTCCCCGCTGCGACCGCTTGACCCTCTCTGCCCCCTCAGCCCTCGGTGTTCTGGCAGCATAAAGCGGCTTCAACATCTACCAAATCTGGACGCCAGAACACCAAAAGGTAGATACTATCTGTAATTTAATCTTTAGACTTTATTGTACTTTTTCTTTTTACAAGCGAAATTAATTTAATATTATCGATAATTTTTTAACTTAAAGACGTAAAAACAAATGTTAAAACTACTCTTTACATTTAACTTTATCTAAACGAGAACGACAAAAAAAACGTAATTGTTATAATTATCGCATATAAAATATAAAGATTTTTGATATATAAGTACAAAGAGAAGCTTTAGATTATTAAAAGATAACATTTGACAAACTATATAAATAACAAAAAGTTTATTAATTAGAGCATCAATAAAGCATAAACACATTTTAAGAAATTAGAACAAAAGATTGTTAAAATTTAATTTAACATAAAGAAATTATGTCGCAACAATAAATTAATTTAGACATTATTAATTTTTTTGTCTTCGAAATACATTGCAACTCGAAACATTTTTAATACTTAAAATTCTTTTAACGTCGACGTAACTCTTGAGAAGTTACAAAAAAAAAAAACATTGCTTAAAATTAATAAAATTATTATATAAACTAAGCGCGAAGCTAGTTGTTCGAGATTTTAACATTAATATCGAAGTTTCTTTTTAAAATCGAACTTTAATTTTTATCGAAAATTTAACTTTTTTGATCGAAAAACTAGTAGAGACGCACGTTGTTGCTACTTTTATTAAAGTCTTAAGCATTTTGTTAAAAAGTATCTCTTTTGTATCAATATTCGCAAATATATTTAAAAAAACATAAAAAAGACGAAAATTATTAAAAATAATAGACGAAAGTTTTACAAAAAGCATCGCGTTTACAATATTAAAAACAATAATTTATTAAAAGAATTTTTACTTAATAATAGCAATTTCAATATTAAAAAAAGCATTAATAAAGAATTTGCAACGTTGTTCAAAAAAAATGTTAATAAAAATTTTAACAACAAATAAGTTGTTAACATTAACGCTTTCTTATATATAATTAATTAGCTTCAATACTTTAGAGATTTCTTTATCGTTATTCCTAAACGCATCGTTAAAATCGAAGAAAAAAAATTGATTTTAAATTAGTGTAAAACAACGATAATACGTACAAAGAATAAAAACAAAGCACATTTAACAAATATTTTTTTCGTTTTAGATTTTGAAGTTAATTTTTGTTTAATAGACGCATATATTAGAAAAATTTATATAAAAACTTTAACAAACACAATATATAAATGCGAGATAAACAAAAAAAACGTATTTTTATTGCAAATTAGTAGAGAGACATATATATAATAAGCAAAATAGCGTCGAATTTAAACAAGTTTGCTTTTATCGTTATTATGTAACAAAAGTCTCTTATAGCGTTTTTAGCAATTAATAACGCATTTAATTAAAAGAATTAAATGCAAATTAATATTAATAAAGCAATTATTAACAACTTCAAAGTAAAGTTGTATAATCTTTAATATTGTTAATTTGCTTATTTAAGCGCAATTAAGTTGCAAAAGCTATATAAAATTACTATACTCTTAAAGTTTGTTCTTATTATTAAAGATATAAAAAAAAATTGTAAAATATACGCATTAATTAAACTTTACAATAAGAGAAATTATTACGTCAATAAATATAAAACAATTATTTTAACTTTTATTTCAATTAATATTTGCAAATTATTGCTAGTCTTAAAACTTAAACACGAGTATTTTCTTAAAATTGTTAACAATTACTTTTGTAAAACATAAATATTAATAATAATTAAATAAAAATAAATTATAGACATTCTTTGTTAATAACAAATGCAAATAAAGTTTTAAAATAAAATTAAAATACTTGCAATTCGTAACAACAACAACATAAAGCTTAAATTAATATTTAATAAATAATATTTATTTTTTAACGTCGTACTTAATTACATTTTGTTGTACAATTCTCTTTAAAATAATGTTACTAAACGAGATATATAAATTATCGAAAACTTTATAAAAGTTATAATTAAAAAGACAAAACTTTTTATTAAGTTTTAGCTAAAAATTGCATAAACGAATATATATTTGCGAAATCGCATAGCAATTAAATTGTTTATTAACAATAAATTTATTATATCTATAAAAATATTTATTAACGTCAAATTATTTATTAATTATTTATGCGTATAAAATTGCAAATACTATTTCTATATAAACTTTAAATCTCTTCATGTTAAAGATAGAAAAAATAAGCTTATAAATAAAGAACAAATAAAAGTGTTTTTCGAATACATTAACAAAACAAATATATTTGTCAAAATATAAGTATTGAACTTAAATAAAATTATTAAATATAATATTGTTAAATATGTTAAAAGCGAAAAGAGAGAACACATTAATCTTAAAATGCGTATTAAGATAATTAATATTTTGCTAAAAAGATAATTAGTAAATAGATTTCGCAAAAATACAATTAGAAATAATTTAATTTAAATCTCGTTTACATTAACTTAGATTTTGCTTATATTAATTTAGATCTCGTTTATATTAACTTAGATTAATTTAAATCTTACTTAGAATAATTTAGATTTTGTTTAGATTATCTTAGCTTCTCTTTAGATAACTTTAGATAATTTTGTTTTATTTAAACGTTATATATAGACATTTTTGCACGTTGTTATCTTAAAAAGAAAACAAGTTAATAATAATATAAAGAACTTAAAAGAACATTAAAACAAAATTGTTCGCATTATAATAATTTTTATAACTTAAAACATAATTAATAAGATTATAAATTCGAAGTGCGACTTTGCAATTATTAATAAAAAAAATAATAATACTAACAAACTTATTATATTTGTATCAAAAATATAAAACGAGATTGTAAACAATTTCGTTTAAGAAAAGCTATAAAAAGATACTATATAAGAGAAATTACTTGCTTTTGCTACTAATAATACATAAGAAATTATTACTTTTTTTCGAAACGTTAATATTGTAACAAACAAATAAATGTTTAAAACAAAAATATATATAAACAAAATATTAAAGAAGCTTAAAGCAAAACTAATCGCAAAAGACTTTATACAAATTTTTAAAATTAACTACAAAAACACTTTTGTTTCAATTGTTAAATTTAATATTTTACGAATGTTTCTTGTTATCGTTATGTTAAAAAACTTAAAATATTATTAAATAAATGTTAATAACGTCTTTATTAAATCTTTTCTTAAGAAGAAAATCTATATAATATTTTTACTTAAAGTAAATATATTTTTAGAGCAATATTTGCGTATTTTTCGAAGTTTTTATAATTTAAAACAAGTTGTTTGCGATTAACATAAACGTTATGTTAAAGAGTTTGCTAAATTAAATTTTAAACAATGCAATATTAACTTTTGTCTTTTGTTATATTTTAAACAACGCATCATACTTTTATTTTATGTTAATAATATTGTTATTGTTATACAATTAATAAATAACGTTAATTAATTTAAACGCAAGTTTTAAAAGATATTTAAGATAAAGAATTTAAAAGAAATAAAAAAAAAATTTAGCATTAAAATTATTTGCAATTAAAAAGTTAAAACTCTACGCATAAATCAATTTTATTATGTTAACGAAATACTTAATAGACTACAAATGCTTGTTAACAAAAGTAGCTTAATTGAATTGCTTATAAATAAATACAATTCTCTTCAATTTATTAAATCAAAAGACGAGCGAATTAATTAAAAAAATTATTAATACGCAATTAAAAACATTATGTATACAATTATTTGCATTCGCTTAAACATTGCTTTCGCAATAAAACATTTAAGTTAATATTTTGTCGATTTAACAAAGCATTATAATTAGATTTTAAAGATATTGCTTTAATATTTTTGCTTTATTGTTAATAAAAGACTAACGTACAACAACAATAAGAGTTTATATTTAATAATATACTTTGACTTAAATTACGTATTTAATAAATTAAATTAAAAGTTAATTCTTAAATATGTGTTTATAATAAATAAAGAATCGATTGCATAAATATTACGCAAATAAAAGTTAATAATAACATTTATTATTAAGACTAAATACATAACTCTATTTATATATGCTAGAAAGAATCTATAAATTATATAGATTTTAAAAGATATTATTATGCGAAATATTTTGAAGATTTATTGAATCGCATAAACATTGTTAAGAACAAAATATACAAATTCGTATCTTTTATGCAATTAATAAGCAACAATTAAGCAACTTTAACACTTACTAAAAATACTTATATTAATAATAGATTAAAGTATATCGACGTAACACTTTATTACGTTAAAGATCTTTGCAAAAATAATCGCATTTGTATCAATTTTGTTCGAAGCGCAAACATAATAGCAAATAGACTAACAAAGTTATTGTTTAAAGATAAGTTTAAAATCTTTATTAAACAACTTAAATTAATAAATTAAAAAATTAATAAAAGCTAATAGATATGTTATTATCGAATAAAAGTATTGCGCAATACAACGACGACATATTTAAAGCTTGCAAATCGTAATAGTAACAAATAAGCAATTCGAAGAACTATTTGTCTATTTTTAATTATTTTGCTTAACGAATTAATTCAAATTTAAATTAACTTAACTTAAGTAAGCTAGATTCAATTGAGATTAACTTAGAAACTACAATATATTTTTTAATCTTTGCTATTTGTATGTAATTATTTTCTATAGAACAAATAATTCACTACGTTGTTTGTTATATCTTTCAATAATTTTAATTAATTAGTTTAATAATTATAACAAAAATTAATAAAAAGTATTTTATTTCTTTGAAAAGCAATTAAGAATAATATAAAAGAATAATATTAATTGTTTTATAAAAATAGTGTTACAATTGTCGAGTTTCGAATCAATAAAAATATTAATTTCGAATATATTTATAAATTAAAAACTTAAATTAATTTATTAAAAATATATTTAAATTAAGTAAAGTAAATATTAAATATTTGTAATAAAACAATATATTATCTTTAACAAAAGCGTAACAATATATTAATTTAATACAATTTATTTAAAGTTACAATATATTAATTAAAAGAAAAACTTTCTATCTTTTAAAATAAAAAAACAACAATTATTAAGTTTATTTATATAATTTACAATTTTTATAATAACAATAAGTATAATTATTTAATAAAGAATCGACTTAACAATATTTATTTTGCTTGTAATCTTAAATCGAAGTTACAAAATATAAAAAACAATAAATTTTTTTTTGATTTTTTATCTTTATTAAGAATTTCGAAAAACTTAAACAATAAATTATTGCGTTAATTTTTAAATTTAATAATTATTTTCAATATTTTATTTTTAAGAAAATTAAGTTTAATTTTGTTTGCGTAAAAATTATTAATATTTTTTAAAAATATTAAGTATTATTTATTTAATAAATTTGTTAATTCTTATTTAATAATAAACAATTTATTTAAAGATTTAAGAATTTAATAAAATAACTCGAATAAAGAAGAACGCAATTTTGTTAAAATTATATTACTTAAATTTAATATAAAAACTATTAAGATTTTTAATTAATATATCAATTGTTTTACATTTATAACAATTGAAATTTTTATATTAAAATTAATAAAATGCATTAATTTAATAAAGATTTAAATTATAAATTTTAAAGTTATTATGTTATTTTAACAAATTATAAGCTTCTAAATTAATTTATTAACTTAATATATAATATTAATCTTAAACTTTAACAAACAAAGAAGTCTTGTTCAACTATTATTCGAATTTTTATTTATATATAAGTTATTAATAATAACAATAAATGTAATAAATATAATAAACGCAATAATATCTTAAAACTTGTTATTTATATCAATAATATAAATGTTTGAAACAACAATAATTTTAATACATATAGTGCTATTCGCAACTAAGAATAGAACATAAACACGAAATTTTAAGTTCTTAAAAACAAAATTAAGTTTCTAAATCTTTGTTAAAAATGTCTTAAATCAAAATATTAATTATATTATAAAAACGGTTTTTGCAAGAACAAATTAAGCGAGATTTTTAACAAAAATATTATAAAACTAAAAGTTTATATTATTAGCAACATTAAATTAACAATATTTATAAAAATTAGCTCTTTAAATATTTTAAATAACAACTTAAATAAAGTAAACCATTTAAACAAATTAAAAACTATATATTTTTAACAAAAACTATAATTTGAAATAAAAGTTTAAACGTTTATAAAGAAAACAATAAAAAAGATCAAAATTATATTTAATTTACGTAATAGAATTTTATTAACTAAAGTTAAGCTTAAATCTAATATTGTTAATAATAAATTATTTAATAATTAGCAACTAGATTTTTACATAAAAATTTGTTTTAATTAAATTTGTTTATTCTTTAATAAATACTATGTTAAAGTAATATTATTTATTAATATTAAAATTTTCGATAAAGTTTTTATTGATAAAAAATTCGTTAAGTTTAATAAACTTTTTAATATATTATTTTAAAATTTTATTAAATTGCATCTTATTAATAACAAATTTGTTTCTAATATTATTTATATTACTTAAGTTATTATTAATCTAAATAAATATATTAATATTTTATAATATTTAATAGTTAAACTAAATTAATTTGTAATTAGTTTTAATATATTTTAAATTAAAGAAAAAAATATATAAATTTAAAAAAAATATATAATTTCTTAAGTTTAGTTTTAATTATTGCGTAAAGTATTGCTTATTAAATTATTAATAATTAAAGATCTTTAACAATTAATATAAGCAATTAGAATACTTGTTTCTGAAGTTTTCAAATAAAGTTGTTATTTGTTAAATAATTGTCTTTATATTCTTGAAATTTGTTATTAAAAAAAATTACAAAAAGATTACAATATTACTTAAGTATTTTGTTATACTAAATTTATTAAAGAAAAACAACAAATATTTAATTTGCGTTGTAAACAATAATATTATTATAAATATTGCAATTGTTATTCTTAATAATTACAACAAATTTTATACAAAATTTAAATAAGATTCTTTAAGTGTAAAGCAATTTTAAAAAAAAAAATTTAAAATTTAAATAATAAATTAAGTTCTTTAATTTTAGATTAAATGTGTCGAGTTAATTAATTAAGTTTAGATTAATTAATCGACTCGAATCTTAACAATTCGAATCAACTTAACTTAAAAGTTTTGATAAATTAATTTCCAAAATTAGAATTAAAATATAAACTTAATTCGAGTCGATTTCTAAAATTAAAATCTAAATTCGACTTAAATAATCGATTTAAATTGTCAAAAAATAAAGTTATTTAATAACAAATTTTGTAAACATAAATTAATTTTTAAATCTTATTATTTTATTATTAAAATATTCTATAATAATACAATAAAGTAATGTATATAAACTATTTAATACTTATATAATAAATAGATTATAATTATTGTAGTTTCTTAACTAATTTTAATTTTATATCTTATTGTAACAAGATAGGAACAAAATTCCAATTAGTAGACAACTATAACAATAGAGATTTATCGCGATGCATACATAGATCGCAATATATAGTCCAATAATATATTAAGTAGCTAAGATTCTAACATTTAAATAAAAGAGATTGTATATATATTACAAATAGATTGCTAATACTAATAACAATTATTTCTAAATTTATAGTCTAATATTATTTAAGTACTTAACTATATATAACTTTCTCTCTTTTAGTAATTGTCTTTTAATTTCTAAATTAAGAAACTCTTGTTTCTATTTATACAAAAATTATAATAAAAAAATTCAAAAATTGTTTTTATTTTTTTAAGATTGTTAAATTAACTCTTTTGTTCTCTTTGTTACTTAAATCGATTGCGTAGAAAATATAATAAATTAATTTATATAAAACTTCTTTTAGAGTCGAAAAAATTATTTAATCGAAATTAAATACTTAATAAAGTTAATTGTTGTAAGTTTTGCTTACTCTCTAAAGACAATAACAATAATAATAAGTTTTTTTAATATAAATTTAGAAAATTAATTTGAGAGAAAAGTAACAATAATAGAGTAAATTGTTGCTATTATATTTGCGTTAAACTCTTTAAAACAAAAAATAAATATTTAATTTTAAGAGTTATTTCTAGTTTCGAGATACTTAATCTAGATTGCTGATTAATTTAAATCTATAATATTTTTTTTAATTTTAAATTAAAATAGCAAAATCTTCTCTTCTTTGTTAAAACAAATAATCGAAGACTTAAATCTTAATATCTTTTTATAAATAATTAAATAAAAATCTAAATTGTTCTAGATATTAAATTAATAAATATTAAATATTTTAAATATTTTAAATATTATAAATTGTATTTACAAATATAATCTAAATACTTTATTCTTTATTTTTTAAATCTTTTTTTATATTAATTTTACGTAATTTATTATATATTCTTAAGTTTGCTCTACTAAGCAATTGAATTTCTTTGTATCTTCGAACAATATTTTTAACTTCTTTATTACTTTTGTCGAATTTTAGAACGCACGTTCTATAATAGTATTCTTAATATTAAATATAGAAAAAAAGTTAATAGCATCTTTAAAACAATAAAATATATTAATTAAAGATAGATTTAACAAACTTAAATCTTAATAAGTTGCAACAATATTGCTTTTTATATTTATTTAAAAATTCTTTAAAGTTTCTTTATTTTTTAATAGAATTATATAGACAAAAAATATTTTAATTTTTGTATTAATTTTAATTCTTAACTTGTAATAAAAAATTTAAAATTGCGCAATCTGTATATTTTTAAATTAACAAAATATATTTATTTAACGCAATTCTTATTTTAGTAAATTTTTCTTTGTTATTTTAGTTTTTAATATTTCTCTATTTTGTTATTCTCTTTTTATTGCTTTTTGCATCTACATATCGATCTAAATATAAAAATTATCTAGCAAATATTTCTTGCAAAACAAATTATTTTGTGCAATAAAAAAAACAATCGATTTTCTTTTATAAATTAAATAATTGTCTTTCGCAATTTAATTTAAGTTTAAGTTTAAAAAATTTAATACTATAATATTTATAATTGTTGCAATAATGTTTGCTAATCTTATATTTAAAATAATTTAATTAAAAGAGTTGATTTTTAATTACAAAGAAAATATATTAATATTATTAAAATTTAATTGATGTTTTGTTTAGCAAATATAAGTTGTCGCTCTTTATAATTTTTTTCTGTTAATATAGATAATAATTCTTGTTTTTAATCTTAATTTTTTAGTAAAGATTAAAAAGTTTTTTTTGCAAAAAATTGTTTATATCTAGTATCTTATAATTGTCGCTTTAGATTTGCTATAATATAAGCTTAATAAAAAAAAAATTATGCAAAAATAATAGATCAAAAAAAAGAATTCTACAACTAAAGAATTAAATTATTAAGTTGCTATATCTTAATAAATAAAACAATAATTTGTTTTAAATATTTAACAAATATAAAGTTTTAAATACAAAGAATCTTTACTTATAGACTTAATTATTGTTTGCAACATTTATATTATTAATTATATAAAAAGATTGTATTAGTATTTATTTGTATATTAATTTGCAAACAAGTATAAAACTAGTATAATTAATATATAATTTTATTATCTTTATTGTTAAGAAATACTATATAAAAAATAATTAAAACTTGTTCTCTATAATTTGAAAAAATTCTTAAAATTCTAGAACTTCGAATTAAGATCTGCTATTAATATTTTTAGATTGCTTTCTAGTTATTAATTTTAATTAATTAGAGTAAACAAACAAATACTAATACTACTTGTTTACTTCTAATGAATTAAAATTGTTAATATTTCGATTTTTTAATTTTCTTATCTTTTTACTTGTTTTTTTTAAGTATTTAAAACTATAATATCTTGTAAATTACTTTGCGTAATTAAATTTCTTTTTAATACTTATAAATTAATAAGCTTTATATTGAAGCTTTTGCAAATAAAGCAAATATAAAGATTGCAACTTTTCTTTTTTTAAAAAAAATCTTATATTTCTATATAATTGTAATAATTATAATAAGATAGCAATAATATAGTAATTGCAAACAATTTTTTATTGCTTTAATTAAATTAATTTTTTATCTTTTATATAAAACTATTTTTTATTTTTTTATTTTTGTCTTTCGATTTCGCAAAATTCTAAAAATTTTTATTTCTTTTTATATATTTTTTTAATTAATTTTCTAAATAAATATTTTTAAGTCTTGTATTATTAACCTTTTTTAAAATATAAAAGTCTTTAATTTTGTTTTCTTTTTTTATTTTAAAGAAATCTAATTATTAAAAGAACAATCTTATATTGTATTTTTTATTAAGCTTAATATTATACAATAAGATTAAATTTTTAATTTGAAATAAACGCATTCGCAATAAATAATTATTATTAAAAAGATTCTTGTTTCTTTCTTTAAAACAACAAAGACGCAAAACTACTTTTTAAATTTTTAAATTTTTTATTTTTAATTATTTTATTCGCAATATTAATAGATTTGTTGTTAAACAAGCTTTCTTCTAGTTTATAATATATAAAATTAAATACTTTATTTTAATTAATAATATAATTTTGTATTTAAACTTAAAATAAAACAATATTTCTTCAATAAATTTTTAAATTGTTGTTCTATTTGTTTACAAAATTGTGTACAAATATTGTAATTAATTTGAATAAACTCTTTTTGTTAATTTAAGCAAAATATTAACAATAAATTTGTATTTTCTTTTTATTATTTTATTTGTTTATAGATAATAAGTCGACGTTGTTACTTTTTTAATATTATATTTTTTTAAAAATTTAATTGTTATATCGACTTTATTTTCGAATTTCTTATTTATAATTATCTTTTTAACATATTTATATTAACAAAAAATATTCTTTTATAGAAACTTTATTATAGCAAGTGCTTTAAGATTCGAAATTGTTTTAATTTTTATTTATTTTATTAAATTGTTTCAAACAACTATTAGATTAATTTTAATAAATATTTTTACAATTAATATATAGATACAATTTACAACAATCTTTTTTCATAAATTAAAAATATAAGTCGAATATATAATTTTCTTTTGTTTGTTAAAAGTTTTTTGTTAATATTTATTGCAACTTGCAATATATTTTTTGCAAAAATTAAATAAATTTTGTTATTAATACTAGTTTGCAATACGTTAATAAATATTTTCTCTCTCTTTATAGTTATTTTTGTTATATAAGTTTTTTATAACTTAATTTTTGTCTTTTGTCTAATTTATTATTTTACGCAAAAATATATTTTTGTCTGTTTTTCGAAATAATTGTTTTTCTTTTACTAGAAAATAAAGAATATAATTCTTAAATTTACAAAATTTTTTCTAATTTATATTTAATTTTTGTAGCAAGATTAAATATCTAGTAATTTGCTTAAATTTATTAAAATATTTGTTTTTAAAAATATTTTTGTTCTTTTTTAATATTATTATTTGTGCAAGACAAACGCAAATATAATTTAGTTAATTATTAATAAAATTATCAATATCTTTCTTATTAATTTTGTTAATATTGTCAAACAATTTTTTTAATTTTTTTAAAAATTTATTAGTTGTTGTATACTTTCTATTAAATATATATTATATATTAAAATCGAAGAGACAAATTTAAGTTAATTAGCAAATTATTAAAGTATTAAGCAAGTTTGTCGCAAAGCAATTAAATTATATTATTAAAATATTTGTATTAATTTTAGTTATAAACTAAACTTTATATAATTAGAATTGCAATTTTTTTAGAATCTTTATAAACTTTCGATATTTTTGCTTTTTAATATTGTATCAAAATTTTTGTTTGCTTTAGAGCTTATTTTTATATTATAAAAAATATCTTTTCTTTGTTATTATATTAATTTGTATTAATATAATTTTTTAACTCTTTAAATTAAAATTTATAATTAAAATAATTTTGTTAATTAAAATAAAGTAGTTTAAAATACGTATTATCGATATATTTATTAAAGAAATCTTTAGTTTGTTTATAGCGTTTTGTTGTTCGAAGCTTTATATAAAGACATATCTTATTTTAAACAAATAATAAATTTAATAGTGCAACAATTATAAACTTTAGTATTTAAATTCGATAATAAATATATATTTCAATAAAGACTTTAGCTTTAAAAACGTTTTTATACAATAATTACTTAATAATCTTAATAATCTTAATACTATTAAAGAATTGTTTATTAAAATTATATATAAAATTGACAATTTTAATTTTTAATTTGCAAAATTAAGATTTTTCGTCAAATATAGTATATTTAAACAATTTTACATTTATTAATATTGCATTTAACTACTAAATATATTTTAAAACAAATAGTTTAACTTCTAAAATTATTTTCTTGTTATTATAATTTAATTTAAATTCTTTTATATTTATATTATTTACAAATAGACAACATTTGTTAAAAAGACTTTTAAAAATATATATTACAATTTTTACAAATTGAGCAATTAAATTAGTAGTATCTTGTAATAGACAAGTTATTCTAAATAATTTAAAAGAAGTTATAAAGATAATAAGATTACAATTCTTTAACGCAAAACTTATTTAATTATACTTTAAAAAAAATTGAAAATAATAATACAATTATTATTTTGACAAATTCTTTCGCAAACTCTTTATTATTAAAAAATATATTAGTATTTTAAACAATTATTTTGTTTATTTTTATAGTTGCATTAACTATACGATATTTGTTCTTTTTCTTTTTACTTATTAGAAATCAAGAATTTCGATAAAAATTATAATAATATTTTAGCAAATTTGTTTAAAGACGTTTCTCTAATATCTTAATTATAATAAAATTTAATACTTAAAAGATCAAAAATTCTAAAGCTTATTATATTTTGTATTTTATAGTACAAATTTCTTAATTAGATTAAACTAATCGTTTGATTCTAATAGTTGAAATCAAATTGCATAAATTATAAAAATACTAACTATATTAGATTAAAACTTGGTTTAATTAAATATAACTTTTAAGTTAGATTATAGATTTTAGAAAAAAATTGACTTAAACGATTAGTTTAAAAGTCTAATTTTGTCTATCTTAGTAAAGTTTTATATTAAGACAATCTTATAATTAAAAAGTATTGTAATTAAGAGTTTTTATTTTTGCAAAAAGAGTTTCTATTTTATAATTAGTTTTTAAATATATTTCTTAATAAAATAAAAGTTATGTTTAATATTTAAAAACTTAGATATGAGAAAAAGATTATGTCTTTTGTTAAGTTTCTTCTAGAAATTTTTTGTAATTAATAACTCTAATATTTTTTTTTAATTTAAATATTTGTCTAGAATAGAACTATCTAAATTGCTAATATTTATTAAATTTTTTTTTTAAGTCTTTTGCTTATATATTGTATTTATTCAAACAAATAAGCGCAATACAATAAAAAATTAACAAAGAATATCGAACTTTTGAGACAATTAAATAGTAAAAGTCTCTTTTATAATATATAATTAAAAAGTTCGAATTATTAGTAATTTTAAAAATGTTTAAAATATAGTATTAATTCGAATATTTGCTCAATTCTAGTATAATTGTCGATTTAAGTTTTAATTTAAACAAGTTGACTTGCTTAATCTTAATTCTAGAATCAAATAAATTTTCTAATTTAATAAAATAGAACAAGCGAAGAATGCGCATCGAACGTTTAATTTAACTTGTTCGAATACGTAATATTACGTAACGTATTAGTTACATTAAATTAGCGCAAATTTTAAATTAATCTAGTATAGTTAGCGCGATTACGTAATTAAATTTTGATTTAATTTAATATAGACTAGCGCTAAATAAAATAAAATTAAATAAAATTAAATAAGCAAAAGCTAACGCGACAAAGTTAGTATAAATTCTATATATTAACTTAATAAAATCTTAATCTTAAGATTAAGTTTGCGACTTAACTTTAGCTTAATTCTACGAAACTCAAAAAAATAGATTAGATTAAAAAAAAGTGTTCGATTTAATTTAACAATTATATTACTTAATTCTAATTAATTGTATTAATAAATAAATAAATACTAATACTAATTGTTTGCTTTAATTAACTAGAATTTTATTAATTCTTTTTTTATATTTTATTTTTTATATTGTTATTTTAATAATTTTAATGTTTATTTTTAAAGATCTTTTGTAATTAGATTTGCGAAATTGAGAAATTATATTAACTAAACAATTATTTAAAGATTTAATTTTTTTTCTAAGAATATAACGTTTTTATTCTTGTTACTAAAGTAATTAGCAAATATTTTTAAAATACTAATATATTTTGTTTTGTTTTTAAAATAAATTGTTAATTTTAAAAAGTTGTTGTCTATATTTACAAAACTTATTCGAATACTTTATTAAAAAAATCGATTTAATAAAGTTTTATAATTAAGTCGAAAAACAACAAAGATAAAAGTATAAATTATTATTTTTTTAATTAATATTTTTGTATCTTTTATTATTTCTTTGAAACAAATATATACTCTTGTGATTTCTATTAATAAGATAAAAATATTTTGTCAAATAGTTAAATTAATTTTGTTTGCAAAATTCTTGCTAATACAATTGATTTTTGTATTACTATTAAATATTGCTTTAACTTTTATATTTTTGAATTATATTTACGCAATTAAACAAACAACAAAATATAAAATTCTAAAAGATTTTACTCTTATAACAATATTTTTAAAATAAACAATTTTAATAAACTTAGCGCTAATTAATTTTATAATAACAATTGTTTCTTTCTCTTTTTTTATAAACTTCTAAATTTTTTTTTTACTACTATAGTATCAAATTTTTTATTAAAAAGAGAACAAAAAAAGAGCAACTTAAATTAAAACAAAATTCTAGAAATTTTATTAATTTTATTTTTATTTTTAAGATAAAAATACTTTAAATTAAAGTTTTAAAATTAAATTAATTTTTTATTGTTTATAGCATTTTTTTCGAATACTCTGTTTGCTATATATAGTTTGCAATTTTTTTTTACTTTTTTCTAAATTTGCTCTTTTAATACCTAATAACTCTTAAATTAAAATTAATTACTATAAAAATATTCTTTATTGTAACGTTCTTTATTTTTGTTTCTATTTATTTTATATATATATTTTTTTGTCTAAGACTTTTGTTATCTTTAAATAATTTCTAGATCTAACGTTTTTAATTTTTAAGAATTTTTCTCTTTTTTAAATTTTTTTTTCTCTTTTTTTAATTAATTGTTTTATTAAAATTTTTTAGAATATTTGTTGCTTAAAATTTTGTTATTTTAATCGAGCTTTCTAGATTTTTATTATTGTTTAATTTAATTTATTATTTTTTTTATCTTTTAATAAAAAATTAGTATTTAATTTTATTGTTGTTATTGTAACTATAGAATTTCGAATACAATTTTGCGCTTTTTATTAAAAATAAATTCTTATAGTCTCTCTTTTAGTCTTTGCATTATTAAGAGACGATTTTATTTTTTTATTTCTAAAATTGTTAAATTTATAACAAATTTTGTTGCTTCTATTTATATAAATCTTTTTATTTGCTATTAAATTTATTAACTTTAAATAAACTTATTATATATTAATATAATTGTTAAATGGAATCGAACACTTTTTTTTAACTTAATTTATTCTTTTAGATTTCGTAGAATTAGATTAAAGTTAAGTCGCAAACTTGATTCTAAAGTCAAAATTTTATTAAGTTAGTGTCAAGAATCTATACTAACTTTGTTGCGTTAACTTTCGCTTATTTAACTTTATTTAATTTAATTTAATTTAGCGCTAGTTTACATTAAATTAGGTTAAAATTCAATTACGTAATTGCACTAACTATATTAAGTTAGTCCAAAATTTGCGCTAATTTAATATAACTAGCGCGTTACGTAATATTACGTATTTAAGCAAATTAAATTAAACGCTTAACATATATTCTTCGTTTGTCTTACTTTGTTAAACTAGAAAATTTGCTTAATTTCAAAATTAGAATTGAGCAAATCAATTTGTTTAAATTGAAATTTAGATCGACAATTACATTATTGTTTATATAAATTATAACAAAACAAGTATTTATTTAATTTTAGTTAAGATCGATTGTACTTAAAAACAAATACAAATTCTTAATAAGTATAAATTGTTTTTTAAGATAAATTTTAAACTATTATTTAAATTTAAAAAGATATAATATATAAGATTTCTTATAATTGTGTTGTTATTATTTATTAAATTATTTAATAATTTTGCTCTTTATTATTTTGCAAATATTGTTAATTTTAAGATCTTTAAAAGTTTGTATTAAAATATTTAGAATTTTATTAATTTTTGTGTTTTCGATTGCAATTATTAATAATATTAAGAAAGCAAAAATTATCTTCGACGTAACTTTCTTCTTTATAAGATTTTGTTTCTTGCTTATTATATTTATTAATTTACTTATATTAATATTCGCAATTTGTTAAGCAATTTAATTGCTATTAATGTTTATTTCTTATATAGCTATCTTATTTTCGATCAATTTTATAATTCTCTTATATAACGATTTAAATATTATAATAGTTATATTGTTTAAATTAACTTTATACTTTTGTATTATTTTGGTACAAATATTGCAAAATAGACTCTTCAAATATTATAAAACTCTAATATATTTATCGATTTAATCAAATTTAATAAGCTTCGAGAAAATAACTTTAAATTATTAATTGTATTTACAAATATTATTCGACTTTGCTCTTAATATATCTTTTAAAAACTTTAGAAAAACATAAAAGTTAATTTTTTAATTTAAATTTCTATTTTAATTTTTTTTTTTAATATATTTATTATTCTAAATTACTTTTTATTTGTTTAAACAACAATAAATTTATTAAAGTTCTCTATAAGTTTGTTGCAATATTAAAACAACTTAATAATCTTATGTTAAAAGATAATTCTATATTTATGACAAAAATTGAAGAATTAATTCAGAAAATTAATAATATTAAGTTTATTAAAGTGTAATGTTTTTAATATTTTTAAGAAAAGTATAAAAATTATATAGTAATAGAATTTTACAATTTTTATAAAATTATTAAATAAGCTTGTTAATATAAATATATTAAGAAAAAGTTCTACGATTTTTTTATTGTTTTATGATATTATTTCTAAGAGAATAGTTTAACAACAAGTAGTAAAAGTAACAACTACTAAATTAAAAAAAACTAGTAATAATAATTAATTCAAAAAATAATATTTTTAATTTGCAAAAATATTAAGAAGAAATTTTCTTTTCTTTTTTTAGTTTTGCGCTATTTTCTTGTTTATTATTTTTCTATTTTTTTAATTGTTTATAAGTAGATATTCTTGATTTATTGTTTCTTTTAATTAGTTGTTAATTTATTATTAACAAATATTTTTGCATTAAAGATCTATTTTAATTTCTATTAAGAAAAGAGTTTAAATAGCGTTTTTGCTTTTAAAGTAAATAAATTAATTATATTGCTAAGAAGCTTTTTTTAATAATATTATTATAATTAGCAAGCAATTTATTGTTTTAATAGTAAATACTAGTTGCAATTTCGATAAAATATCTTAATCTTTAAATTTATAACTTTTATTGCTATTTTTAATACTTTAATTTTGTCTTTTCTTTTTTTGCTTTTTAATTTAATAATATCTTAATCTATAAATTGTTAATTTTGTATTTCTAATTTTTAAAGTTTATAATTTTGATAATTTGTTAAAATTAATTTGTCTCTTATATTTTTTTTTTTGTGTTTTTAAGTTTTTAAATTTCTAAATTTCTAAGATTGTTTTTAAAAATATATTGACAATTTGTTGTTTTAATATTTGTTATTATAATTAAATTATTGCGTTAAACTTTAATATAACAAGATAAAAACAAAATTTCAATTAATAAACAACTATAACAACAAAGATTTATCGCAATATATATATAAATTGCACTATATAATTTAATAATATATTAAATAGCTAAGATTCTAAGATTTAAGTAAGAGAGATTGCATATATATTGCAAATAGATCGCTAATACTAATAACAAGCATTTCTAATTTTATAGTCTAATATTATCTACTTACTTAATTACATTATTAAAAAGTGTATAATTAAATAACGTTTTAGTTAACGTTTTTGTTCAAAAAAGTGCATAATAATGCATTTAGATAATGCATTTGAAATTATTAATACTATTAACTAGTTTAAGATCTTTATAATCTTGTGCTTAACTTTATTTTTAACTTTATTATTATTATTATTATTTTTTTCGTACTTTGTATCTTCTAGACTAATTGTTTAAAATCAAATTTTTATAAATTTGAAATCGAATTTTATAAATTATAAAATTACTAACTATATTAGATTAAAGTTTAATCTAATTAAATATAACTTTCGAATTAAGTTTTTGTTTTTAAGAAAAAATCGATTCAAACAATCAATCTAGTATCTTTATACTTGTTATTTATTATTTTCGCATTATTCTTTGTTTTCTTTTCTTTTATCTTTACTTTATTATCGTTAATCTTAATTAAATTTTCAAAATTATTATCTATTAATTATAAAGAATTAGATATTTTGCGATTTGTAGTGTTTTTATCGTTTGCAAAAATGTTTTTGAACTTTTTAAATTTGTTAATTGCAATTAAGTTACATATTGTTTTTAACTTATTAAATTCCTTATAATGTAGAATACGTTATTAAATTATTTCGATAATTAATATTATATTTTTGATTATATTTTTGCTTAATTCAAATTGATTAAAATTAAACTAATATATAAATAAGTTATTTTATTAAAATCAAACTTTATATATATTTAAACATTGAAAAATTATGTTGTGTTTATATCTTTACTTTTTAAAATTATTTGTATAATAATTGTATTAACTTTAGTTTATTTTATAATATTTTTATTTTTAATCTTTTTTATTAATTTGATTTTAAAGTATTGTGCTACAATATTGTAATTAGATAATTAGATAATATTAGGCTATAAACTTAGGAATGTTTGCTATTAATATTAGCAATCTATTTGCAATATATATGCGATCTCTCTTATTTAAATCTTAGAATCTTAGTTACTTAATATACTATTAAATTATATAATGCGATTTATATATGTATCGCGATAAGTCTCTATTGTTATAGTTGTCTACTAATTGGAATTCTATCTTTATCTCGTTATAGTATAATTAACTTTTTAGATATACGTATATTACTTAAATATATTATTATATAATTCTTTTTTTATTCTTTAATCAATTATTATATTTTTAACATTTTTTTTTATATTAATTTGTCTCTTTTTAAAGACTTTCTTAAAGACAATTGTTGTTTACAACTTGATTAAACGCTTATAAAGCGCAACACGATTAATATTTTACTTTTTATAAAGTAGTTTTTCGTCTTTAATTTATATTGTAACACAATTTCTATTAATAATAATTTAAGAAAAAATTAATAAAATAGATATTTTGCGCTTTAAATTAGTTTTAAAGATAATATATATAAATAATGCAAAGTAAATTTTTTACTTAACAATATAATATTAAATACTTAGCAACATTTGAAAAAATTAATTAACACAAATATTTAAATAGATAAAAATTCGTTTTTAAAAAGTTGCATTTTTGAATTAATTTTAAAAGTAATATATATAAGTAATGCAAAGCAAGCTTCATACTTAATAATATAATATTAAATACTTAACAATATTTGAAAAAGTTAATTAAAACAAATATCTAATTAAGAAAAAATTTGTTTTAAATAGATTAATTGTATCGAATTAAGTTATTAAGTTTAAGTCAAGTACTCGACTTAAATTAAGTTAGATTAATTTCAAAAATTAAAATCGAATTGTCGATTCGATTTCTAATGTTAAAATCGACAATTTGAATCGAATTGTAAACTTAAAATCAAAAATTAACTCGAAAAATCGATTTAAATTGTCAAGACTTAATATTAGTATAAAAAAATTCTAAAATAAATAATAGAAACTAGAAAGCTATATTTTGTTTTATAATCTCTTAATAGTAAATTATCTAACAATATATTAAGATAATATATATAAACTATTTAGAGTTAAAATTTAAAAAATTTATTTAATTGTATTTTAAAAGAAACTTAAACTCTTAATATAATGCAAATATTAAATAGATTACTACTATTTATAATTAGCTTAATATTAACATTGCAATATATTCTTAAATTTAACAACAACTATTAACAATTATATTTGCTCTAATTATTAAACTATTAAAACTTGCTATTTAAGCTTATTCTATCTATTTATATATAAAGAAATAATATTTAAAAAATAATAAAATTATCAAAGTATTAATTATATACTTTTAGTACGTTATTAAGAATTAAAGTTTTTAAATAAAACAAAATTAAATAAAGTTATATATATTAGTTGCAATTCTAATATCTATTTTAATTACAATTTTATAATATAAAAAAATAACAAGATAAAATATACAATATAATAATATATTAAAATAATATATTATAATTGTTCTTATAATAGTAGATTTTTTAAACTATATATGTAAAGCTATTAATTTAAGATCTTTATAATCTTGTTTACTTTACTATGATTTTAAATAATTTAATTTAAATTACTTTTTATTTTGTTATTATTTTTGTTATTATTATTTTTATTAATTTTATTGCTATTGTCTTTATTGTTCTTGTTCTTATTATTTTTTTTGTTATTTTTATTATTTGTTGCTAGATAATAGTTATAATTTAGCTTCTTTATATTATTTTAAGTCTTGTATTAAGTTTTTCATCTATAATTATTCTTTTTAATTATATTATTAAAATTCTCTATTTTAAGAATAATAAAATTTGAATTTTTTTTTTGCATTGTTTAAGATTGCAAATTCTTTAACAAAGATATTAAACAGTTTTATAGAATTATTATTATTAGCTTTTTTTAAATTATTTAAGTTATTGTAATAAATAATTTGTTGTTAAATAATTTTTATAAATAATTTTATATAGATTGAAAAGCTCTTATTAATATTAATTTTATTATTAACATTTAACTATAATATTATTTAACTTAGATATAAAGCATAAATAATATATTTAAGTAATATATATTTTCTTAAAAAATAATTCTATTGCTACATTTATATTTTTAAGCAACTTTTGTATCTTTTTAATAATTTTAAATTGATTTGTTTTCTTAATTGCAAATTTCTTTTTTGCTTTTTATCTAAGCTTATTCTTAAAGTATTTTGTTATAAAATTGTTAATATTATGTATTTTATTATATTATCTAAATATATTATTATAGAAATCTTAATTAATTTGATATTTACTAATTTTATTTTTAATATTTTTCTTTATATATTGACAATTTAATGTAAAGATTTGCTTTTAAATAATTGTTTTATATAATTCTTTAAGTTAAATTAAAATAACTTTGCGATTATTGTATTGTTTTTAATATAATTTTTTTTATTATAATTTTATTTTTGTGCGCAATTGCGACTTGCAATGCTTTTTGAATTAATTAATAATACTTCTATTATCTATGCGTATACTTAGCTTATTCTACGAGTAATATATAGAGATAATACAATTATATAGCAATTTAAAAATTTCTTATAATATCTAATAAAGTGCGACAAGATTAGACTAATTGTTAGATCGAGTCTTGATTCCAAATATTGAAATTGACCCAACTCGTCGATTTTAACCCTAGGAATCGATTTGAAACTTGATTCGATTTCTATTATTTTAAAATTGAATCGACTCGATCTAACTTAATTCTTAATTCTAACATTTGGAATTAAATCGAATTGTTAAGAAACCAAATATAACGTTATTATGTCAAGAATTACTAATTTTAGAACAAAATATTTTATTAATAAAATGCAATATTTGCATCTATAGACTCTATAGATCTTATAGATGCAATTTATTAATAAAATGCAATATTTGCATCTATAGATTCTATAGATCTTATAGATGCAATTTATTAATAAAATGCAATATTTGTATCTATAGACTCTATAGATCTTATAGATGCAATTTATTAATAAAATGCAATATTTGTATCTATAGACTCTATAGATTCTATAGATGCAATTTAATTTTTTTGTTTTTAAAAAGTAGTAATGCATTACTATAATGCATTATCTTATTATAATTTAGATAATTAAATATTATAAAATATATATTAACTATATATTAACTATTAATAATTATTAAAAAAATTATTTAAATAGTCTTAACAATTTGGGTCGGTTTTTTCGAGTTAGGTTTCGATTTCAACTCTAGAAATCGACTCGAATCGTCGATTTCGACCCTAGGAATCGAATCGACTTTTCGATTCCAATATTAGGAATCGACTCAACCTAATTCGAGTCGAATACTTGACTCGAATTCGATGACCCGACCCGACGCGATCAGTCTAGACAAGATTTAAAGAATAAAAGATTCGAAAAAATTAATAAAATTGTAAATAATATATTAACAAGTAATTTTATTAAAACAAAGTAAAAAATAGATTAATCGTCGGATCGGGTTTCGGTTCCAAATATTGGAATCGACTCGACTCATCGATTTCAACCCTAGGAATCGACTTGAAACCCAATTTAATTTCTATTATTTTGGAATTGAATCAACTTAACTCGACTCAATTCTTAATTCTAACATTTGAAATCGAATTAAATCGTCAAGAAACCAAATATAACGTTATTATGCCAAGAATTACTAATTTTAGAACAAAATATTTTATTAATAAAATGCAATATTTGCATCTATAGATTCTATAGATCTTATAAATGCAATTTATTAATAAAATGCAATATTTGCATCTATAGACTCTATAGATCTTATAAATGCAATTTATTAATAAAATGCAATATTTGCATCTATAGACTCTATAGATCTTATAGATGCAATTTATTAATAAAATGCAATATTTATATCTATAGACTCTATAGATTCTATAGATGCAATTTAATTCTTTTGTTTTTAAAAAGTAGTAATGCATTACTATAATGCATTATCTTATTATAATTTAGATAATTAAATATTATAAAATATATATTGACTATATATTAACTATTAATAATTATTAAAAAAATTATTTAAATAGTCTTGGCGATTCGAGTTGGTTTTTTCGAGTCAAGTTTTGGTTCCAACCCTAGAAATCGACTCGAATCGTCGATTTCGACCCTAGGAACCAAATTGACTTTTCGATTCCAATATTAGGAATCAACTCGACCCAATTTGGGTCGAGTACTTGATTCAAACTCGATGACCCAACCCGACGCGATCAATCTAGTAAAAAATATATGTATTAAAGTTAAAATTAATATTTATTTATTAATACTTACTTTAAACTTTTATTAATACAAAGTTATTATTTATTTATATTAATATATATCTAATCTTGTTAATATATTATGCAAGTTTATATTTTTTAATTGCTTTATTATTTATTTTATGTATTTTTATTGCTAATTACTAATTTAAGTCTCTTTTTTTACGTAATTTTTATTGTACTATACAATTTAATAATATATTAAGTAGCTAAGATTTTAAAATCTAAATAAGAGAGATTGCATATATATTGCAAATAGATTGCTAATATTAATAACAAACATTTTCAAGTTTATAATTTAATATTATCTAATTATTTAACTATAGTTTTTTATTTATAATTTTTGTATTTTAATAAAAGTAAGTTTTTGTTAAATTAATATATTAAGTTCTTATTGTTTATTAATATTATTAACAATATTAATAACAAAGATCTCGAATATTATGTTAAAAATATCAAAACATTACAATATAATATATTTAAAAATAACAATAACGCGAATTTAAACTTAATTGTTATTAATTATAAATATAAAATACTATAATATTAATCTTTCTACAAGTTATACAAATTACAACAATAAATTTAAATAATTAAATTACTTTATAATTAACAATTATTTTAACTTTGTTATTAACTTTTATTACGAGTATTTAAACGCAATAAAATTTTATTAAATATTTAAAGCATTTTTTAATTAAAAATCTAATAAATAGAACAATTTGTTCTTATATATTTTTTATGCTCTTTTATTATTGTTATTAAACGTCGCTTAATATATATTAATAATTCTTGTTATTATATTTAGATTTAACTTAAAAGCGTATTGTTATTATATTATTATTATTGAAAATTATTTGTTATATATTCGCAATTAAAATTAAATGCTTTTTCAAATTAAATTTACTCTATATATTATTTTATTTTTTACGTTAATTAACAACAATTTCGAAAACATATTATTAATACGTTATTATTGTCAAAAATTATTTAATATATATTTGCGTTTTTTGTTGTTATTTTTATAATATTTTTGTTAAACATTTTATAATTGTTTTTTTTTAAAGATTTTTCGAATAAGAATTAATTTAACATTTTTAAACATATATATTGTAACGAAATAAAGATAGAATTCTAGTTAGTAAATAATTATAACAATAGAGATTTATTGCAATGCATGCATAAATCGCACTATATAGTTTAATAATATATTAAGTAGCTAAAATTCTAAGATTTAAGTAAAAGAGATCGTATATATATTGCAAATAGATCGCTAATACTAGTAACAAACATTCTTAAATTTATAGTCTAATATTAGTTGATTATTTAATTATATACAATTCTCTTTCTTTTAATAATTGTCTCTTAATTATTAAATTAAAAAACTTTTGTTCTTGTTTATACAAAAGTTGTAATAAAAAAATAAAAAAATTGCTTTTATTTTTTTAAGATTATTAAATTAGATTTTTTGTTTCTTTTGTTATTTAAGTCGATTGCGTAAAAAATATAATAAATTAGTTTGCATAAAGTTGTTTTCTTAAAATCAAAAAAATTATTTAATCGAAATTAAATATTTGATAAAGTTAATTGTTGTAAGTCTTGTTTATTCTTTAAAAATAATAATAATAATAATAAGTTTTTTTAATATAAATCTTAAAGATTAGTTTAAGAGAAAAATAACAATAATAAAGTAAGTTGTCGTTATTATGTTTGCGTTGAATTTTTTGAGACAAAAGATAAATATATAATTTTAGAAATTATTTTTAGTTTCAAGATATTTGATTTAAATTATTAATTTAATTTTGATTTATAACGTTTCTTTTTAATTTCGAATCAAAATAACAAAATTTTCTCTTTTTTGTTAAAACAAATAGTGAAAGACTTAAAATCTTGTTTTCTTTTTATAGTTAATTAAATAAGAATCTAAATTGTTCTAAATATTAAATTAATATATATTAAATATTTTAAAGTTCTTAGACGTTATAAATTGCATTTACGAATATAATTTAAATATTTTACTTTTTATCTTTTAAATCTTTTTTTATATTAATTTTACGTAACATGTTGCACGTTTTTAAGTTTGCTTTATTAGACGATTAAATTTCTTTATATCTTTAAATAGTGTTCTTAATTTCTTTATTATTTTTATTAAGTTTTAAAACGCATATTTTATAATAACATTTTTAATATTAAATGTAAAAGAAAAGTCGATAATAATTTTAAAACGATAAAGTATATTAATTAGAAATAAATTTAACGAAATTAAGTTTTAATAAGTTGCAATAATGTTGTTTCTTATATTTATTTAAAAATTCTTTAAAGTTTCTTTATCTTTTAATAGAGTTACATAGATAAAAAACATTTTATTTTTTGTATTAATTTTAATTTCTAATTTGCAATAAAAGATTTAAAATTACGCAATTCGCATATCTTTAAATTAATAAAGTATATTTGCTTAATGCAATTTTTATTTTAGCAAATTCTTTTTTGTTAATTTAGTTTCTAGTATTTTTTTATTTTGTTATTTTTTTTATTGCTTTTTGCAATTGTATGTCAATTTAATTATAAAAATTATCTAGTAAATAATTTTCGCAAAATAAATAATTTTGTACGACAAAAAAGATAATTAATTGCAATTGTTAAAACTCTTAATAAACTTTTTAATTTACGTCGAAATTAAAGTAATGTTTCGACGTTTAATTTTTATATTTTTTAAAGACTAACAAATACAATATTGTTAACAATCTATGTTTGTAATTATCTTATAAAAGTACGTATATTATGTAAAAATTTAAATTTACTTGCATTATTATTTGCAACATAAAAAGTAAACAATTAAGAAATTATTCTTTTTGTTAATTATTATTTTTTTGTTAATAATATAATATTATTTGCAATTTGTTTTAAAGTTGCGATTATATTTGATATTTCAAGTTTACAATTAAATAAACAAATTAATTTTAACAAACAATTATTTTATGTTAATTTTATTTCGCTAGATTAATATTGTCTATTACTTGAAGTTAAACATTAGTTTATTAAAAATCGTTAAATAAAAAGATTAACTTTTCTCTTTTATAAACGTATTATTTTAAGAAATCTTTAAAAATAGATAGACAAACGTTAAGCTTAAAGTTTAACTTATTTTGTTTTATAAACGTTAGAAAATTGTTTTGTTTTTTGTAACATTAAATTATTTGTCTCTTAATTTAATTATTAAAGATTTGATTTATTTTTAATAAAATTTTTAGCTTTCTTTAATAAGCTATATAAATAATTAATTTTAACATAATTATAATTAGATCTTTTTTTTGCTTCTTTGTTAATATAGTTAGTTTAATTAATTAAAAACATTTGATTAATATTGTTAAATAATAATTAATTTAATATTGCAAATTTATATTTACTTTTATATATAAATAACTTTTTGCGTTGTTCTATTTATTTGTTAAAATAAAAATAGCTATTATTTTTAAAAAAATTCTTGCAATTTTAGTAATTAAAGTACGTAGTTTTGTTATGTTAGCAACTCTAAATAATTTAAAATTTAATAAAGATAATTTTAATGTTAAATTTTGCAATCGTAATAACAAAGAAAAAGCTTCTTTAAAAAAATCTAAATCTAAATTTTTTCTTTTGTTTTATTTTTTGTAAATTTTGTTATCTTTAAATTTTAACTTTGATTTTTATTAAAAAACTAATAATTTAAATTCTTTTTATTTGTTGCTTTAAGTTCGCGTTCTCTTTGCATTTTTTGCAAAAAAAAAAAAAATTATTTCAACTCTTATTTGACGAATTTTTTTTAACTTTGCATTTAAGATTTTTATTAAATTATATCTTTAAAAATAATCTTTTATTTTAACTTTTAAAAGATTTTGTTCGATAAACGTTATTATATTTTTAAACTTTTTAGCATTTATTTTGTTGTAGTTGTCAATTATATAATTAACAACGCATTTCGATTTTATAATGCAATATTTAAGTCGATCGCACATAGTTCGATTTAATTTTTTCAAAATTCTTTGTAGATTTTAACGTTTCTTTGTTATTCGCAATATTGTTTTAATAATTCATTAATTTACATTTTTAAACAATATATTTGCAATCTTTAATAATTATAGTTTGCGAAGTTAAATTTAATTATTTCAAATTTGTAGTTTTTTGTTTTAGTTAATTTCTTGTGTTGTGTTCTTTAATTTTTGTTATAATAAATTATTTATTAATATTTAAACGTTTTTATTAATTGTTTGTTATAGATTTCGCGTTTAATTTTTAATTATTTCTAAAATATTTAAAATTATGTTTCGAAAAATTTTTAAACGTTCTTTTTTTTATTGCTAATAATTTTATTATATTAAAGCAAAATATTAATTACTTAAATATAGATGCAATTCTTAATAATTAAATTGTTTCTTATAAATTAAATAATTGTTTTTCGCAATTTGATTTAAGTTTAAGCTTAAAAAGTTTAACATTGCGACGTTTATAATTGTTGCAATAATATTTATTAATCTTGTACTTAAAATAATTTAATTAAAAGAGTCGATTTTTAATTACGAAAAAAATAAGTTAACGTTATCGAATTTTAACTCGTATCTTGTTTAGCAAATATAAGTTGTTGCTCTTTACAAAATTATTCTATTAACGTAAATAATAACTTTTGTTTTTAATTTTAATTTTTTAATAAAACTTAAAAAGTTTCTTTCCCAAAAGATTGTTTACATTTAATATTTTATAATTGTTGTTCTAAATTTATTATAACACAAACTTAATAAAGAAAAATTTATAGAAAAATAATAAATTAAAAAAAAGAATTTTGTAAACAAAAAATTAAATTATTAAGTTGTTATGTTTTAATAAATAAAGCAATAACTTATTTTAAATATCTAACAAATATAAAGTTTTAAATGCAAAGATTTTTTATTTATAGACTTAATTATTGTTTGTAACATTTATATTATCGATTACGCAAAGAAACTATGCTAGCATTTATTTGCAAGTATAAAATTAATATAATTAATATATAATTTCGTTATCTTTATTGTTAAGAAATGCTATATAAAAAATAATTAAAACTTGTTCTCTATAATTTGAAGAAATTCTTAAAATTTTAGAACTTCGAATCAAGATTTGCTATTAATGCTTTTAGATTACTTTTTAATTATTAATTTTAACTAATTAAAATAAACAAATAAATACTAGTGTTATTTGTTTGCTTCTAATTGATTAAAATTGTTAATATTTCGACTTTTTTATTTTTTTATTTTTCTATTTGTTCTCTTTAAATGTTCGAAATTATAATATTTTATAAATTACTTTTTAATATTTATAAATTAATAAATTTTATATTGGAGCTTTTACAAGTAAAACAAATATAAAGATTGCAACTTTTCTTTTTTTTTTAAATTTTCTTTTATACTTTTGTGTAGTTTAAATAATTGTAATAAGATAACAATAATATAATAATTACAAACAATCTTTTGTTGCTTTAATTAAATTAATTTTTTATTTTTTGTATAAAATTATCTTTTATTTTTTTATTTTTATCTTTTGACTTTGCGAAGATCTAAAGATTTTAATTTCTTGCTATATATTTTTTTAATTAATTTTCTAGATAGATATTTTTAAGTTTTGTGTTATTAACTTCTTTTAAAATATAAAAGTCTTTAATTTTGTTTTTTTCTTTTATTTTAAAAAGATTTAATTATTAAAAGAATAATTTTATATTATATTTTTTATCGAGTTTAATATTATATAATAAAATCAAATCTTTGGTTTAAAATAAACGCGACAACAATTAATAATTATTATCGAAAAAAATCTTGTTTGCTTTTTTGAAATAACAAAAACGCAAAGTTGCTTTTTAAATATTTTTATTTCTTTTTTCTAATTGTTTTGTTCGCAACGTTAGTAAATTTGTTATTAAACAAATTTTTTTTTAGTTTATAATATATTAAATTAAATATTTTATTTTAATTAATAATATAGCTTCGTATTTAAACTTAAAACAAAACAACGTCTTTTTAATAAATTTTTAAATTATTGTTCTATTAATTTATAATATTATGTACAAATATTGTAATTAATTTGTAAAGACTCTTTTAATTAGTTTGAACAAAATATTAACAATAAGTTTGTGTTTTCTTTTTATTATTTTATTTGTTTGTAAATAATAAGTCGACATTATTACTTTTTTAACGTTATATTTTTTTAGAAATTTAATTGTTATATTAATTTTGTTTTTAAATTTGTTGTTTATAATTATTTTTTTAATATACTTATGTTAACAAAAAATGTTCTTCTATAGAAATTTTACTATAACGAATGCTTTAAGATTTAAAATTGTCTTAATTTTTATTTATTTTATTAAATTATTTCGAGCAACTACTAGATTTACTTTAATAGACGTTTTTGTAATTAATATATAAATACAATTTACGACAATCTTTTTGTATAAATCGAAAATATAAATTAAATGTATAATTTTCCCTTATTTATTAGAAGTTTTTCGCTAATATTTATTGTAATTTGCGACATACTTCTTGCAAAAATTAAATAAATTTTATTATTAATATTAATTTGCAACGCGTCAATAAATGCTCTTTTTTTCTTTATATTTACTTTTGTTATGTAAGCTTTTTACAATTCGATTTTTGTTTTTTGTTCGATTTACTACTTTATGTAAAGATATATTTTTATTTGTTTTTTAAAACAAATGCTTTTCTATTATTAAAAAATAAAAAGTATAATTTTTAAATTTGCAAAAATTCTTTTAACTTATATCTAATCTTTGCAACGAAATTAAATATCGAACAATTTATTTAAATTTATAGAAATATTTGTTTTCAAAAATATTTTTATTCTTTTTTAGTATTATTATTTGTATAAGATAAACGCAAATACAATTTAATTAATTGTTGATAAAATTATCAATGTTTTTTTATTAATTTTGTTAATATTGTCGAACAATGTTTTTGATTTTCTTAAAAATTTATTAGTTATTATATATTTTTAATTAAATATATGTTGTATATTAAAGTTAAAAAAATAAATTTAAATTAATTAGCAAATTATTAAAGCGTTAAACAAATTTGTCGCAAAGCAATTAAGTTAAGTTATTAAGATATTTACATTAATTTTAATTGTAAATTGAATTTTATACAATTAGAATTGCACTTTTTTTAAGATTTTTATAAGTTTTTGACATTTTTGTTTTTTAACGTTGCATCGAAATTCTTATTTGCTTTAGAACTTACTTTTATATTGTAAAAAAATTTTTTTTTTTGTTATTATATTAATTTGTATTAATATAATTTTTTAATCTTTTAAATTAAAATCTATAGTTAAAATAATTTTGTTAACTAAAATAAAGTAGTTTAAAATGCGCATTGTTAATACATTTGTTAAAGCAATCTTTAATTTATTTATAACGTTTTGTTGTTCAAAATCTTAAACAAAAATATATTTTGTTTTGAACAAACAATAGATCGACTTTGCGACAGTTATAAATTTTAACACTTAAATTTAATAATAAATATATACTTTTATAAAGACTCTAACTTTAAAAAAGTTTTTATACAATAATTACTTAATAATCTTAATAATCTTAATGTTATTAAAAGATTATTTATTAAAATTATACACAAAATCGACAATTTTAATTTTTGACTTGCAAAATTAAGATTTTTCGTTAAATATAATATATTTGAACAATTTTACATTTATTAATATTGCATTCAATTATTAAATATATTTTAAAACAAATAGTTTAATTCTTAAAATTGTCTTTTTGTTGTCGTAATTTAATTTAAATTCTTTTATATTTATGTTGTTTACAAATAAGTAGCATTTATTAAGAAATTTTTTAAGAATATTTATTACAATTTTTACAAATTAAGCAATTAAATTAGTTGCACTTTGTAATAGATAAATTATTCTAAATAGTTTAAAAGAAGTTATAAAAGCAATAAAATTACAATTCTTTAATGCGAAACTTATTTAATTGTACTTTAAAAAGAAATTAATTAATAATATAATTATTATTTTGATAAACTCTTTTGCAAACTCTTCGACATTAAAAGATATATTAACATTTTAAATAATTATTTCTTTTATCTTTATAGTCGCATTAATTATGCGATACTTGTTTTTCTTCTTTTTATTTATTAGAAATTAAAAATTTTAATAGAAATTATAATAGTATTTTAATAAATTTGTTTAAAGACGTTTCTTTAGCATCTTAATTATAATAAAATTTAATATTTAAGAAATTAGAAATTTTAAAACTTGCTATATTTTGTACTTTATAGTGCGAATTTCTTAATTAAATACAATTTTTGATTTAATTTTGTTTATTTTAGCAAAACTTTATATTAAAGCGATTTTACAATTAAAGAGTATTGTAATTAAGAGTTCTTATTTTTGCAAAAAAAGTTTAAACTTTATAATTAATTTTTAAATATATTTCTTAATAAAACAAGAGTTGCATTTAATGCTTAAAAACTTAGATATTAAAAAGAGATTATATCTTTTGTTAAGTTTCTTTTAGAAATTTTTTGTAATTAGTAGCTTTAGCATTTCTTTCTAGTTTAAATATTTGTTTGAAATAGAATTATCTAAATTGCTTATATTTATTAAATTTGTTTTTTGAGCTTTTCGCTTATATATCGTATTTATTCGAACAAATAAGTGCGACGTAATAAAAAATTAACAAAAAATATCGAACTTTTTAAACAATTAAATAGCGAAAGTCTTTTTTATAATACATAATTAAAAAGTTCGAATTATTAATAATCTTTAAAATGTTTAAAATATAATATTAATTTTAATATTTCTTTAATTTTAATTAACTATATTGACAAACAAATAGATACTAATATTGTTTGCTTGCTTTAATTAATTAGAATTTTGTTAATTTTTTCTTTTAATTTAATTTCGCAACATTATTATTCTAATAACTTTAATTTTTATTTTCGAAAATCTTTTGCAATTAGATTTGCGAAGTTGAGCAATTATATTAATTGAACAATTATTTAGAGATTTAAAGATTTTTTCAAAAACACAATGTTCTTATTTTTGTTACTAGAGTAATTAGTAGATATTTTCAAAATATTAATACGTTTTGCTTTGTTTTTAGAATAAATTGTTAGTTTTAAAAAGTTGTTGTTTATATTTACTTACAAAACTTATTTAAGCACTTTGTTAAAAAGATCGATCTAATAGAATTTTGTAATTAGATCGAGAAACAACAAAAATAAAAGTATAAATTATTATTTTTTTAATTAATATTTTTGCATTTTCTATTATTTCTTCGAAACAAGTACGTACTTTTGTAATCTCTATTAGTAAGATAAAAATATCTTATTAAATAACTAGATTAACTTTGTTCGCAAAATTCTTATTAATATAGTTAATTCTCGCATTATTATTAAATATTCTTTTGATTTTTATATTTTTTAGTTGTATTTACGCAATTAAGCAAACAACAAAATATAAAATTCTAAGAGATTTTACTTTTGCAACAATGTTTTTAAAATAAACAATTTTAATAAATTTAACGTTAATTAATTTTATAATAACAATTATTTCTTCCTTTTTTTTTGTAAGCTTTTAAGATTTTTTTTTTATTACTATAGTATCAAATTTCTTATTAAAATAAAAACGAAAAAAAGAGCAACTTAAATTAAAATAAAAATTTAGAAGATTTATTATTTTTATTTTTATTTTTAAGATAAAAATACTTTGAGTTAGAGTTTTAAAATTGATTTGATTTTCTACAACTTATAGTATTCTTTTTAAACGTTTTATTTGTTATATATAGTTTGTAGAAGTTTTTTGCTTTTTTTAAATTTAATTTTTTAATATTTAATAACTCTTGAATTAAAATTAATTATTGCGAGAACGTTCTTTATTATAACGTTTTTTGTTTGTTTTTATTACTCTTTTTTTTACGTAAATTTTTTCTTTTGTAACTTTTGTTATCTTTAAATAATTTTTAAATCTAACGTTCTTAGTTTTTAAAAATTTCTTTTTCTTTTTAATTTTTTCTTTAATTATTTAGATCAATTGCTCTATTAAAGACTTTTAGAGCGTTTGTTACTTAAAAGAATTTTGTTTTAATTAAGTTTTTTAAATTTTTATTATTGTTTAATTCGATTTATTATTATTTTTATTTTTTGACGAAAAACTAGTATTTAATCTTATTGTTGCTATTGTAATTGTAGAATTTTAAGCACAATTTTGCGCTCTTTATTAAAGACAAATTCTTACAATCTTTTTTTTAATTTTCGCATTATTAAGAGACAACTTTATTTCTTTATTCTTAGAATTGTTAAACTTATAATAGATTTTGTTGCTTTTATTTATATAAATTTTTTTATTTATTATTAAGATTGTTAACTTTGAACAAATTTATTATTTATGCAAATTGTAACAAAACAAACACTTATTTAATTTTAGTTAAAATTAATTGTATTTAGAAACAAATACAAATTTTTAATAAATATAAATTGTTTATTAAGATAAACTCTAAATTGTTATTTAAATTTAAGAAAATACAATATGCGAAGTCTTTTATAATTGCGTTGTTATTGTTTGTTAAATTATTTAATAAATTTTGCTTTTTATTATTTTGCGAATATTATTAATTTTAAGATCTTTAAAAGTTCGTATTAAGATATTTAGAATTTTGTTAATTTTTGTGTTTTTAATTGCAATTATTAATAATATTAAGAAAACAAAGATTGTTTTTGACGTAATTTTCTTTTTTATAAGATCTTGCTTCTTATTTACTATATTTATTAATTTATTTATATTAATGTTTGCAACTATTATAGTGTTAGATTAGCAATTCGCTAGCTACGTTCGTCGATTGAACAATTCTTCGTTTCAATCTCGTTTAATCTTCTAAGCTTAATTTTAATCAAATTTGAGTTAATTCTTGCTAGGCATAAAGCTTGCAATCTTATATAATTAGCGTTGTCTCATTTTTCTCTTTTCTCTTTTGTCTTTAGTTTTGTAGATTAAATTTAAATAGATTTAAGTTTTATTTAGTTATTAATTTAAATATTTTTTTGATAAAGATTTTAAATTTAGTTTTTGATATTACGAAAGATCTACACTTCTTGCAACGCTTTTACGCGTTAAAATTTAATCTCTTTAAATATATTAATACTTATTTAATTATTAACTTAATAAAGCATTTAAAACTTTTATCAAAGATCGAACTTATTGTTAAGAAATTTGTTCGACAAATTACTTAAAATTTAATCGAAATTCTATATTAATTTCGAAAGCTTTAAAATCAAATACAATTCAACATTAATGTTACTCTTATTTCGTTTACTTTAAGTTTTTTTTTTGTAAAATTAAATTTAATGTTTATAATTGCAATCGCACAAATTGTCGCTTAAACTATAAATAATTAATCTATTTTTGTTATATAACTTTTATTGTTTTTTACAAATATTATTGCTTTTGTCGTTTTTAAATTTAAGAAACTTTTTAATATATTACAATATAAAAGAGATAAAAATTAGTTAAATACATAAGAGCAAAATCTTATACAACGTATAAATATAAATTATAATTAATATTTTATTAATTAAGTTAAGATTATCTATGCGAAGTTACAACTTATTATAAATAAAAAGACTTATAATTTTATAAATTAATATTAAATTAATAATCTTTATATTATTGTTTTTTTCAATAAATAACGTCGAAATTTGCGTTATTATTGTAACAATTTCTTCGAATCAAAAGATATATATTTGTATTTTTGCGAAACTTTAAAGTAAAACTTTATTAACTTTGTTAAATATTACAATTTTTTTTATTAAAAGAAAGAACATTCTTAAATAAAGAACATTTTATTAATTGATTGTATAAAGTATAACGTCAATTTTTTCACTTAAATCGCTATTATGTTTTGACGAATTTTTAATAATAAATAATTATTTATTTTTTAACAATAAGTTTAAACTTTTATCGAAATTAATAAGAAGTTTTAATAATTTAAGTATTGTTAATTTTGCATTATAACAATTGTCGTTGCTTCAATTAAGCAAAAATTTAATTTTATTCTTATTAGCAACTTGTTAAAATCTTATATTATTATTCTTGTTTTTGTCGTTTTATTTGTATTAACAATCTTTATAGTATTTGACAAATTAATAAATTTAAGTTTTGTTATTGTTATTATTCAAAACAAATCTTTAATTGTTATAAAGATTAAAAAAATTTGCAATAAATAAAGTTGTGTTACTATTGCAAGTTGCAACATTTAAGTAAAATCGTAAAAAAATATTTCAATAAGAAATTTTCTCTTTTTGCTTTATTAATTTAGATAATACTTTTAATGTCAACAAAAATATTTTGTTATTAGCGAGAAAAGTCTAGTTTTTAAGCAAAGTCGCACTTAAAAATTAATATATATATTTTTTTGTCTTTTAGCTTTTTTGTTTTTATTTTTTTTTTTTTTATAAGAGATTTTTAATTAAAACAACTTTAAAACTCTTTAAGTTTAATTCTATATTTAAGAATAATTACATAATAGTTTTCTTCGTTTTACGTTAAACTTAATTTCGAATTCTTGCTATAACTTTAATTAACAATAAAGTTTTAACTTATATCTTTATTAATAAATCTTTTGCACAATAATATAATTTTTTTTTTATTAATTAATTTTTTTTTGTAGACTTCGAAATTTTGATAATTAAACAATTTTAACAAACAACATTATTTACGTCGTTAAAATTATTATAACTTTTAACAATTATATTAAGAGATTATTTCTTTATATTATTGAACTTAATTAGTATTTTATTGTTATAAATTTATTGTAATTTCGTTATTAATTTATTGATACAATCTTCGATTATAATACTTTTATTATATTTTTTTTTGTCTTAAACATTGTTGTTAATTGTTCGTTAAAATCTATAACACTATTTAAGAGAAAAAAGAATTTTTGTCTTCTAAAAAGTTCTAACGCATATAAGAGCTTTAAGATCAAAATGTTCTCGCAATTTTTTTTAATAATTAAATTTCTTTTTTTAGTTTAAGTTTGTTTTGTTAAAAGATATTTAGCAATTTAGTCGTTTATAAGAAACAATAATTTTGCAAAAAGCAATTTAGTTTTGTTTTTTAAAAGCAATTTAATTTCGTTTATAAAAAGCAATTTATTTGTAAAAGACAACTTAATTTTGATTTTTAAAAGCAATTTAATTTTGTTTATAAAAAACAATCTAATTATTTTAATTTTAAGTTTTGTCTTGTTTTATCTAGTTTAAAGCAAAAAGTCTTTAATTGTATTCTTTAAATTATTTAAAAAAAATACTTTTCGAAAATTAAATATCGAAGTCTTTTGTTTTTTAAAAATTTTATCGAACAATATATAAAACAAGTTGAACAATTTTTTATATAATTTTACGTAGTTAAGTTAAAAGCTTGTAAATTTAATTGTATTGTTTGCGCAAAAAATGTTAAAATATTTAGTATTACTTTACGAGAAATAGACGTTTTCTTAAATTTAATCAAAATCTTGTTTAAATTTAAATTAGATCTCGCTTAAATTCTTAATTTATTAAATCACTTAAAATTCTTGTTATTTTATAAAGATATTAAAATTAACACTTATAATTAAGATTATTATTTAACACTTTATTAAATAAAAAAGAAATTTTATTTAACAATCTTTACTACTTAAAAGAACTTAAAATATTATTAATAAAGCAAAAATATCGATTTAATTACAATTTTGTCTTTTAGATATTTCGAATTTCTTAATATTTTCTTTAAGAAAGAGATAGACATTTTGTTCTTTTATTGTTTCTGCAATTACGTTATTTATTTTAAAAAAAATATTTAATCTTTAGTTTTCGCTTTATACAATATAAGTCGTAATAAAGCTCTAAAACTTTGTCGTTATTTAAATAAAAATTTTAACAAAAAATTTATTTAAACGAGTTGCTTTTAGATAATAGTTTTTGTTTTTTTTTGTTAAAAAACTTAAAGATAAACTTACATTTTGCGTAAATTACAAAAGTTTAAACGTTATTACAATTAAGAACAAATATTCTTTATCTTTAATTTTTAAGACGCTAAATTGTTTTAATTAAGTTAAAATTTTTATTAAACTAAATATTATTTTAGCGTTTAATCGACTACGTATTTGAAAAAGAAATAAAGTTTTTATTGTTTTTTATATTTGTTTTAAATTTTTTAAATATCTTGTTATGTTTTTTGATTTATATAATGAACTTGTCTTGTTTTAAAAATATATTAACAATATTTTTCAAGAGTTTCTAAATAAGTTTTGTATCGCTTATCTAGATAACATTTTTATCTATAATAATAATAAATTAAAGTATAAAGTTTATGTTAAATTTATTTTTCGAAAATTGTGCGAAGCAAACTTATAAGCAAACATAATTAAATACAAATTTCACGTTACTTAAGTCTTGTATCTAGAATTAATAATTATTATTAAAAAGATTAAAATAAATTTGATCAAAATAGATGCTATAATTAATTAATTTATTTTAATTAACGTCAAAAATATCTAAAGCTTTCTAAGATTCGCAAACTTCTATAAAATATTTATCTACAATTATAGTAAAATAGTTGTTTTGTTAATTTATCTAATTAAAAGAAATTAATTCTTTGTTTAATTTAAGAAATACTAATTAACATTTATTATCTTAAAGAAAGTCTTTATCTTTAATATAATGCTTTGTTATTATAATTTAAATTACAAAATTGTAATAAAAATTGATGCTTTAAATTATATATTTAAAGATATTCTTTTTTAGTATAATAAAAAGAAAGTTTTTTATTTAGTTGCTTACTTTTTTAAGAAGCACAATTTAATCGAATATAATTATAAGATTTATAATAAAAAATTTATAACTCTTGTTCGCATATTCAAAGAATAACGTCTTAAGCTTAAAGACTTAATTTATCTAATTAAGATAATTATAAATTATAAAAATTTAAAATATTTTATATTAATTAAGCAATTAAGTTGTTGTTAAGTTTGATAAAGCAAATTCTTGTTTCAATTCGATTATTAAATTACGTATCGCCTTAATAAGATTAACAAAAAACTAAACACTTTTATACGTTGTTTAAGAGATCTTTTTAAAAAGAGAGATACTTTTGATCTTCGACATTTGTAATAATATTAGACAATTTTAAAAACTTACGTTTTAAATTTTAAAATTGTTAAAGATCTTTAATGTTAAACTATTATTTTAAATTTTATTTAATTATATTTCTTTTTAATTTTTTTAACTTTTTTTGTTACGTTAACTTCGATAAAGCTAAACGTAAAAAAATTTGATATTAATAACGTCAAACTTTAGTTAAATTAAGAAACTCTAAATTTTAATAAGAATTTAAAAGACACTTTTATTTAAATTTTGTAAAATTAAGTCGAAGTTAACAATTAATATGTATCTTAAGTACTTAAAACGCTTCGCAATAAAGTACGTTATTATAATAAAATTTGTTTGATTAAATATAAAAAACGCTTTAATTTCTTGTATTTTCGAAAGAAAAAAAAATTTAACTTAAATTGTTTTTGTCTTCGCATAATTTAGTTTATTTACAATAGTATTGTCAATAATTATTTAAAAAAAACAAAATGCTACAAATTAATTAATCGAACTTATTGATAATTTAATATTTATAAACATATTTAGCGCTTTGTACGAAACTATTATACATATATTTGTTTCAAGCCTTTTAGACAAAAAACGCAAAAATAATTGCGTTTTTTTCTCGTTTTTAAACGTTGTTGACGTAATATCTTTATAAACTACGTAGATTCTTTATTGTCTAATATCTTTATAAGTATTACGTATAAATACGTTTTTGTTTTTGTTAATTGTTTTATTAAAATAAGATATTTAGTCTTTATTATTTCTATAAAAGTAAAAGAAATTGTCAATTGCTTCTACGTTTACGTCTAAAAAAATTACAAATTACTCGAGTTCTTCGTATTTAATTAAGACACACAATTTATCTTTAATATTTAAGAATTTCTTTGTTAAATGCTAAAGATTAACGTTAAGTTATTTATCGCATATTATTTCGAAATTGATAATTAAATTAAATAAATTAATATTATTATAAAATATTATTTTCGCATTTATGTTAACTACATGCAAAATAATTAAGTTAAATAACTTTTAGACGTCGAATTCGTCGCTAATAACGTCTTTTTATTTACAACTTTTGTTTTGTTTTTCTTAATTAATTTAAGTTAAAATTTACGTCTAAACTTTAAATTTTTAAAAATTTTGTCTTTCGATCTTATAACTTAGACTCGAATCTAGTTAATTAATGTCAAAAGTTTTACTTAAAAGATAAAAAAATTAACTTAGCATCTATATAATAAGATGTTTGTTGCTCAAACTATTTATAAGTTTAATATTAATTGTTTTTGTCGTCTTTATTTTAAATACTTCGTAAATAACGAAGTTTAACTTAATATTAAAAATCTTAATATTGTTTGTTTTGCAATCAAATTAAACAATTGTTACATTTTTTTTTTTAAATAAAGTATATCTTTAAAAGAAATTCTTTAATTGTTAAGTTCAAATTTCTTATATTTATAAAAATTTATTTCGTTTTTTATACTACTTTTGTTAGTTACATTATTATCAATTTTCTTTTTAAATAGCGTTAAGAATTTCGTAAATCTATTGTTGTTAAAAATAACAAAAAAATTTAATATATTAATAGTATCTTAAACTTTAAACGTAATAGACGTTTTAGTTTTATCTTGCTTAAATACTACGTTAACTAAAAAGATTATTTTTTTATTTAAGAATTTTTTAATTTTTTGAACAATTACTAACAAACTTTTGATAAATATTATTTAATTAACTTTATTGTTAAGAAATTATATATAATATTTTGTGTTATTTCTAATTGCTAATGTCAAGAAAAATAGATAGTGTCTTTAATTTCGCTCAAATCTCGCTTAAATCTTGCTTAAATAATAGAAATCTTTTTATTTTGTTTCGATAGTATTTCGTTACTTCAAACGCGTCTAGTTTTGATTAAAATAGTCTAATCTCGCCTAGATTTTATCTACATAACAAAGATTTTCTCGCTTTATTTTATTTAATTTAATAAATTTAGATATTAAGTTTTGTTTAGATTTTGCTCAAATAATAGAGATTTTCTTTTTTCGTTTTAATAGTGTTTCGTCACTTTAAACGCGTCTAGTTTTAACTAAGATAGTCTAATCTCGTCTAGATCTTATCTAAATAACAAAGATCTTCTTGTTTTATTTTATCTAATTTAATGAATTTAAATATTAAGTTTCGTCTAGATCTTGTCTAGATAACAAAGATTTTTTTGTTTCGTCTTAATAGTGTTTCGTCACTTTAAACGCGTTTAATTTTGACTCAATTAGCTTAATTTCGCTTAGATCTTGCCTCAATAATAAAGATTTTCTCTTTTCACTTTGTTTTATTTATTGAATTTAGATATTTTGTTTCGTTTTTGTTGTTTTTTGTTTTAACTTGATTCAATAAATCTAGTTATTTCGTTTTATTTTATTTTGCTTTTTGAAATTTTTTCGACTTTTAATTCTTTAATTTCTTAATAGCTCGTTATATTGTTTTGATTGTTTTGTAGAAGCTTTGCTTTGTAGAGAGAAGCTATTGTTATAATGTTAGATTAGTAGTTCGTCAACTACGTTTATCAATTAAACAATTCTTTGTTTTAATCTCGTTTAATTTTTTGAGCTCAATTTTGACTAGATTTGGGTCAATTCTTGCTAGGCATAAAGCTTGCAATCTTATATAGTTAACGTTGTTTCATTTTTCTCTTTTCTGTTTTGTCTTTTGTCTTGTACATTAAATCTAGATAGATCTAAGTTTCATCTAGTTATTAATCCAAATATCTCTTTGATAGAGATTTCGAGCCTAGTTTCTAATAGCAACTTATTAAGTAATTTAATTGCTATTAATGTATATTTCTCGCATAATTGTCTTATTTTTAATTAGTTTTATAATTGTCTTATATAACGATTTAAATATTATAATAATTGCGTTGTTTAAATTAATTTTATGTTTTTACATTATTTTAGTGCAAATGTTGCGAAAAAAACTCTTTAAATATTACGAAAACTTAATATATTTATCGACTTAATCAAATTTAATAAACTTCGAAAAAATAACTCTAAATTGTCAATTATATTTACGAATATTATTTAACTTTGCTCTTAATATGTCTTTTAAAAACTTTAGAAAAGTACAAGAGTTAATTTTTTAATTTGAATTTTTATCTTTATATTTTTTTTTTAACTTATTTATTATTTTAAATTACTTTTTATTTGTTTAAATAACAATAAATTTAATAAAGTTTTTTATAAGCTTGTCGCAATATTAAGACAACTTAATAATCTTATACTAAAAAATAACTTTATACTTATTACAAGAAATTAAAAATTAATTTAAAAAATTAATAATATTAAGTTTATTAAAGTGCGATACTTTTAATGTTTTTAAAAAAGATATAAAGATTACGTAGTAATAGAGTTCTACAATTTTTATAAAATTATTAAGTAAACTTGTTGTTAACGTAGATACGTTAAGAGAAAGCTTTGCAATTTTTTTATTGTTTTAAGATATTATTTCTAGAAGAATAGCTTAACAATAAATAATAAAAGTAACAATTATTAGATCAAAAAAAATAATAATAATAATTAATTCAAAAAATAATTTTTTTAATTTACAAGTTTTTTTCTTTTCTTTGCAAAAATATTAAGAAGAGATTTTCTTTTTTTTTCTTAATTTTGCGTTATTTTTTTATTTATTGTTTCTTTATTTTTTTAATCGTTTATAAGTAGACATTTTTGATCTACTATTTTTTCTAATTAATTGTTGATTTATTGTTAACAAATATTTTCGCGTTAAAGATTTGTTTCAATCTTTATTAAAAAAAGAATTTAAATAGCGTTTTCGCTTTTAAGTAAATAAATAAATTATGTTGTTAAAAAGTTTCTTTTAATAACGTTATTATAGTTAACGAGCAATTTATTGTTTTAATAGTAGATACTAATTGCAATTTTAATAAAATATCTTAATCTTTAAATTTACAACTTTTATTGCTATTTTTAATGCTTTAATTTTGTCTTTTTTTTTTTGCTTTTTAATTTACTAATATTTTGATTTCTAAGTTGTTAATCTTGTGTTTTTAATTTTTGAAATTTTTGATTTTAATAATTTGTTAAAATTAACTTGTTTTTTATACTTTTTTTTTGTGTTTTTAAGTTTTTGAATCTTTAAATTTCTAAGATTGTTTTTAGAGATACGTCGACAATTTGTTGTTTTAATGTTTGTTATTATAATTAATTTCTCGCGTTAAGCTTCAATATAACGAAATAAAGATAAAATTCTAATTAGTAGATAATTATAACAATAGAGACTTATCGCGATGCATGCATAAATCGCACTATATAATTTAATAGTATATTAAGTAGCTAAGATTCTAAGATTTAAGTAAGAGAGATCGCATATATATTGCAAATAGATTGCTAATATTGATAGCAAATATTCTTAAGTTTATAGTCTAATATTCCTTGATTATCTAGCTACAATACAATTATATATAAATTGTTATTAAGATACTTTTATATATTTTCCTTTTTCTATATAATAGATTTAGACAAACGTGTTCGAATATAGTTAAAATTTGACAAATTTTAACTTTTTAACATTTTTTTTATTTTATTGTTGTTTATTCTTTTTTTACGTTATATAATTAATTAACTTCTTCTTGCGTTATATAATTAATATAAATTTCTATTCTTTAAATTCTCTTAGATATAATTGATTTTTCGAATTTTCTACAACGTAATCGATTTCTATCTTGTTATCGATTTCTTGATTTTTGAGCTACATAACTTAGACTTCTCTTTTAAAATTAAAATTAGTAATCTTTTATACTTTCTTTATTTTTTCACATTTAATATTTTTTTAAATTTATTTATCTTTCTTCTTCTTAATCTTGTTGTCGCTTGATAAATTATTCGAAATTCGATTTTCGTTATTTAATAATTGCTCGACATTTAATTTCAAATATTAAATTGTATTTAACAAATATACTTAAGATTTCTAAAAATAATTAAGAGTTAATTAAAATATTATTTGCAATATATATATTTTTTATTTTGCATATTATTGCTTTTTTATATTTTTCTTTAAAACTTTTAATTACTTTTCTTTTACTCGACAAATTTATTCTTTTGCTTAATATATATCAAAAATTTTACTTTTATTTGTCGAACAATATTTAATACGTATTTAATATTAATTAAAGCTTATACTTAACAAACACTCGAGATTAACTAAAGTTAACTAAAAATGTTAACTTAAGAATTTATATTGTTTCGTCGAAATTTGCAAGTAAAAGAAAAAGATAGTATTAGAACTCTAGACTAGATAGATTTCGCTTTTTCGAGTTTTCGTCTTCTAGCTTCGAATATACTACGAGAAACGTCTAGCGTCTTAATACTCGTAATACTTATACTTATTTTCTATATATAATTAGTTCTATATAGTTAGTATTCTTATTAATTAACTATATACTAGTTATTATAGCTCTAATTCTAACATAATTATTGTATCTATTACTCTTTGTTAGAATATAGAAAAGAAAACAACTTTAATTAATTTTTATAGAAGATATTACTTAATTACATTTATTTCTTTAAAGACTAAGAATAATCTAAAAAATATCAAGTTTTATTCGATAAAACAATATTCTATATATTTTGTTATCTAAGCTCTTAGATCTAATGTTAAGAAAAATCTAGAATCTATATTATTTTACAATTATAAATAGACTAATCGCGTCGAGTCGAGTTATCGAGTTCAAGTCAAGTACTCGACCCAAATTGGATCGAGTCGATTCCTAATATTGGAACCAAAAAGTCGATTCGATTCCTAGGGTCGAAACCGACGATTCAGGTCGATTCCTAGGGTTGAAATCGAAACTTAACTCGAAAAAATCGACTCAAATCGTCAAGACTATTTAAATAATTATATTATAATTATTAATAGTTAATATGTAATCAATATATATTTTATAATATTTAATTATCTAAATTATAATAAGATAATATAGTATAGTAATGCATTACTACTTTTTAAAAACAAAATAATTAAATTGCATCTATAGAATCTATAGATGCAAATATTGCATTTTATTAATAAATTGCATCTATAAGATCTATAGAATCTATAGATGCAAATATTGCATTTTATTAATAAATTGCATCTATAAGATTTATAGAATCTATAGATGCAAATATTGCATTTTATTTTAATAAAATATTTTGTTCTAAAATTAGTAATTCTTAGCATAATAACGTTATATTCGATTTCTTAACAATTTAATTCGATTCTAAATGTTGGAATTAAGAATCAAGTTAAATCGAATTAATTCAATTCTAAAATAATAGAAATCAAATTAGGTTTTAGATCGATTTCTAGAGTTGAAATCGACGAGTCGAGTTAATTCCAATATTTGGAATCGAAATCCAACCCAACGATTAGTTTAATTATAAAAAAAAAATCGTTTTTAGATCTAAGAATAAAATCTTATAATATTGTCGAATATACAATTGTTTAATATAAATCTTATATAAGTTTTTTGCAACAAATTAATAAAGTTATAATTTATATATTTGTTATATAACAACAATTTAATTACAATATTTTGAATTAATTAAACTATATTTATTGTTAAATTATAATATATTCTATGTAATAGTAATCAAATTATATAATAGTAATATATTGTACAAATATACTAGTATTAAAGCAAAAAAGTCTTAATTTATATCAAACTTTAACTTACAATAACGCAACAACAACTTATTAATTATTTATTCTTGTTACTTTCGAAGCTAAATACAATAGAAAACAAGCTATAGTGTTAATTGTGCGCAATATAATTGTAATAATATGTTGTTGTTACTTTAAACATATTTTTTCTAATATAAAAGATTAAAAAAAGCTTTGTTTGCATACAATATGTGCATACAATATCTATATATACAATTTTTGCATTAAAAATAAATTAAACTAAGATATATATAGATCTTTAATTATACTAATACGCAATATATTGTCGAGTTGTTAAGTTGTTAAGTTGTTAAGTTGTTAAGTTGTTAAGTTGTTAAGTTGTATTGCGTTCGAACGAAGTTCTTAATTACATGTCGAGTTTTGAGCTAAATGTTATAAACATCGCTCCCGTGTTAAGCGAGACAATTTTGACGCTAATTTGAGCTTATTTGACTTCCTGTTGTAAATTCACCCGTATTATTGGGTTTTGCCCTCAGATCCTATGGAAGATTTTCATTCCCTCATCACCTAAAAAAACGAAATTTCTTCTATAGGTCTATGAACTGTGTTGAACCATGCAAAATGCGCACGCATCTTCATGGCTCCTAAACGATTATTTATCCTTCAACACTCCCCCGTAATTGGGCAGGAGCTGCGAAGTTGTAGAATTTTATTAATGAATCTCGCAATCAACACTGCGAGTTCTTTGTGAAACGCTACGTTATGTAGTGTCCTAGAGTTGCAGCAAACCCTAAAATTGTTTTTCGCATTCACGATCGACACTAGAATCGAACTCGCGATCTCTTGGTCTTCTAACGAGATTTTGCGCTCCTTGCGCTTCACGCATTTAGCGAAAACCACATCGACAAACCTGGGCTCATAACCTGTTGAACCATGCAAAATGCGCACGCATCTTCATGGCTCCTAAACGATTATTTATCCTTCAACATACTGAGGCAAAAATTCGTCAGTAATGGCAAACACCAAGGTTTATGGGAACATTGGGCGGTGTACTTACGCATTGGAAAGACCACGCTCCAGCAGTAGGGTTCCCGCAACCATACAGAATCTTACTCGCACTGATGCAGTCCTGCGACCCGTAGATCTGGCAATACACGTTACCATAAATTTCCAGGGAGCCAGCCTCGATGCGCTCGTTGCCGCAGTCCATGGGACCATTAACGCCGCCGTTGGTGTACTGTTGACATGTCATGCCCGGTGCGGCACCAGAGATGTTATGGCAGTAACCGTCGGTGCCAGTGAAGATACGATACATTCCTTTATCTCCAGAGTCGATTGGCGGGTTGCAATCGCCAACATCGATATTGTAGGCGGTTACTATGGAGCGAGTTAGCTGGCGTTGCAGATGCGAAGTTTTCATAGATTGATCTTTGGATCAGGAGGGAGACGGCAACCACTCACCCTCCCAGGAAGCGGAGACGCCAAGGCTGGTGCTCAGGACGGTAAGGAGACCGAGATATGTCGACTTCATTTCCGCTGTGTTGTTCGATTGTATTTGGTGTAGCAATAAGTCTTTCGATAAGGTGAATGACGGTTGGTAGTAAGGGCGATGATCTGGATCCTTCTGAGTTCTGACCAACTTGAAGGGGGAAATGGAAGGCTTTTATATGAAGGGATGGACAAAGACATAAGATCGTATCTGGTCTCTCGAAGGAGTTCGTTCATGCGTATTCTGGTCCCAGTAGCTTATGGCGAAGCTGGGACTAGAGGTGGCAGTGGCGTCCGTCTGACACATTGTTGGTATCGTCAACAACAAAAAAAGATTCTATAACGAATCCTTCAAGCCACCTGGCATCGTGCGACATGTTTGTCTAATTAGTACTAACACAGGAGGCTGTGAACTTGTTGGAAACGATCATCGAATCGCTGATATTAGAGTCTCACGGTCAGCAGAAGTAAAAGATATGATGAATCGATCCAAATCTACGGTCTAGATGGTGGTCCCTGCAATCCGTTTGCCAATATGTGCAGTGACTTACAGTACAGAAGATGAACTTCAGAGGAGGCCTCTCCGTATGAGATAACAACCGCACAGCGCACAGCGCTTACAAAGTACTCCTAGAAGTAGTCAACTTACTGAAATGAGCCTCTGTTCCTGCAGGATTCTTCAGATGAAGCTCTCTGTGTTGGGCTGCTGAGCACCAACCGCACAGCCCTTATTCCTGGTTACTTTAGCTTAAAGTACTGTCGATCAGGAGAAGACTTTTATCGTGGGCCAGTTGTACTGCGCATTTGTCGAGCATGGGCCACTCTTTGGACAAGGGCGCACGCAACGCTAGATACAGGAATTTCTTTCTCGAATTTAGCCCCTGACCAGGCCCGTCAGTACAGTATCAAACATCACTGTCATCGCGATTAGTGATCGGGTTAGGAGAGCACAACGCAGTTGTCTCCCGGAAGGATCGTCGAAGCCAATGATTAGGGGCTAAAATTTGTCTTAGGAGTCAGGATTAGATGTGTGTATACTGTGGGCGCGAAAAGGTCGACGACAAGGTCCAAGCATACTTTAGACAAGGCGGATATTTCGAGGAATGGTAAATTGTGTCTGTTTCATATTGAACAGGACTTGCGCATTAACATAGACACGTCCTCGGTCGGTAAGCCTCGGCTCTCTTCCTGCAGGATTTCTTCAGCCTCCTTCCCATCGACACTTCGGCGGAACCCTTCCGCCCCACCCCCTAACAAGGGAAAATGATCGAGGACTGCCTTATGGCCCAAAAGAGGAAAACGTGATGGAATGTTTACCAAAGTCGCAGCTACATGTACATAAAGCGACGGCGTTTCCTCCGGATTTCTAATCACATATCACGAAGTCTCGATATAGCGTCCTTTGCTGAGGACGAGATGTATGTTGGACAAAGTCTGCAGGCATTGCTGTCTCACCAATTCACCTAGCGCAATGGTTGCTCCGCCCTAAGAATCCCCATATCATCGTCCAGGCTTAGTTCTGCTTTCTACTCAATCCGTTCTTGGTGCGCAGCCTCAGTACAGAGCGAGGCCATAGACCCTTGAAGTACAGAGGCTGGGCTTGTTCGGAAAGTGCGGAATTTTACGCGCCCGGCTTAGCCAAGACATCAAGCAGCTCTATTTTTGCGCTGAGCGATCCTGCACTGCGAAGCTTTTACTTCAGAACAGCAGCGCGACAAACATCCTCTGGAGACAGACACTGCTAAGCCGTCGACCCCACAGGCGTGGACTGATTCCCAGGCCCAAGCAAAGGCCAATCCGTCCTGCGAACAAGCTTCGAGATGCCGACCATGACGCGGTTGACCCTGGTGATCATGCTAATCTCATGGTACGCATTGACTCTGACATAGTAATCGGCCACTTGCACCAGCGAGTCGATAAGCATCCTGAAGGTGTAGACGGGAGGAGCCGTGCGAACAGGCGTCACTTGCTTGGTGTCGAATCGGCAATCGAAATTCCAAAGCTGGGAGCTCCAGTCGTAATTGAGACGGTGCTCTGCGGGCTCCTCAGCCGCCTCGGCCAGAGCGCCCGCGATGCCCATGAAAACGTCGTACTTCCTGAGATCGCCTCCTGAGCGTGCAATGGCCACAGTGACACTGTTCGTATTCAACGGCTCTGTCAAGTCGGCGTCGCTGGCTGGTTCGCCTAGGGTTGCTGGACTATTCGTGAGGATGAAGCCGTCGATCGACGGCACATGGTTTTGTGTCGTGCTCTCTGTTCCATCCGAGGGACCCTCTGGAGCCTGGGATATCACTCCTGGGATTCCGAAGCCCACGCTGCCAATCTCAATTTCCTGCCATAACAAGCGAAAAGAGGTGACGCAGAGGCCGGTCTCTTCAGTCATGAAAGCGAGCGCCAGAAGCAAACCCCAAACCACGTATTTCCGCTGTATCTGGCCCCATCGTGCGACTAAATTGATTGGCGTGTTGGGGAATTTGTCAGTGTAAAAGTGGTGCCCGGGCATGAAGCCGTTGAAGTCCTCAAGTGCTACGTGTCTCAATGCCATGATGGTATTGTAAAAGTAGGCTTCTTCTGGCTGGTAGGAAGGGAATTGAGATTGCAGGTGGAGCTTGAAGTCTGGCGGTATATCGATTTCGGAAAGATTTGCGAAGGTGTGCGTGATATCGGTCAGGTTGATCTTCGGAGAGCTTAACGACGATGGGTTGCTCACAGCCAACGGGCTTGATAAGACTGACGTTGCCCAAGCAAGGGAGAGGGCAGGGAGCCATTGCCGCACGGAATACATGGTGTGGAAACCGGAAAGGCTTTTCGAGCTGGTGATAGTATCTGCGAGGTGTTACCCCGTCGGATTCGAAAAGAACCTGGTAATATTGTGAGCGACGGAGGAATGCTTGATTTTGACGCAATCCATGGTTGTAGAGAGATCCGCAGACAAAGCATGGTGCAAAAGCGACGTACATCTAGTCCAATGAGATTGTTCAACTGTACTGTGCTCGAAAGATTAATTTGGTCCTTATTGCCGTCTCCCGCTTTGCCCTTTTACCGACTTGCAACGCTGGAGCCGGCCTTTACGCGAACCCGTATCAACCGAGCGCAGTTTAGTATGGTCAGTACCTGTATGTATTAAGAGCCAAGGCTGAAGAATAATCATATGAGTGCGAACGGTCACCTCCTGGTGAAGAAGGCCATGAGTGCATGATGATGGAAAAATTGAGCTGTATCGGAGAAACAACGAAAAGAGGAAGAAGGAATCAATCTTCGTACATACTCCAAAACACCACCTCCAACGACTATCATATGAAAGTGTTACAAGCCAGTAGGACTCGTAAGCTATGCAAGTATCCTCAACCGGGCTGCCTAGCTGCCTACATTTCCTAAGAGCCGCTTGAGCGTTATGATGGCTGCTCGGTGACTTGACAAGCGCGAGATATAGATAGTATGCGACCAGTAGCATCTCTCAAGTAACGTGGTCTTCGCTGGCACGCATTCACGGAGCAGTAGCATCCCCAAACACTTGAGCTCTGATGGCTGTTGGGTAGTGCCGCGAGGTTGTCAGGAAAGAGGATACCTAGAAGGTAATAGTCAACCACAAATTCAACGCATGAGACATTGCTGGCTACTCAATGTTCTGGCTCTAGCATATGTGATAAGGGATTGTAAAACAGCGTTTCCAACTTTCCCTTTGCCTTTAAGCTCGTACTTATTCCTCACTTCGTCTGCTTCTCCAATGCATTAATTGGCAATTCAAATCGCAACATCCTCCGGGATACTCGACCTCGAAGTTGTAACTGACAGCCTTGGGCCTTCTTGCCTGATGCTTCGAGCTTCGAAGTCCTCCTGCTTTGTGCATATCCAAGCCGAAGCATACATGTTCACTCTGGATGAGTATGAGTTTTGCGGGCGCAATTCCAAAGGTTAAAGGGTGGATCTTGCATACCTGTCGATACAAGATCCAGGCAACCTGGTTCCTACTCGATTTGCTGTAAAGCCATTCTTCTCGAATAGTGCAATGTACCATGGCCGTAACCCTGCGGAACGCAAGAGGACTTTGCCTCCGAGCTTGAGAGCACAGTATAGAGCCTGGATCTGAGTCTGAGCTTGAGCGTCTTTCGGGTGGAACCAGTCCATGCTGTCCATGACCTAAGGGCTCTATTAGTCAAGGATGTTCGTCTTCAAAGCCGTAGTGTATAGCCGTGGCTTACGACCGCGTGACTCAGCGTCCCCGTTGCAATGGGCGCAATGACCTCTCGGAGCTCATCGGTATGAATGCGAAGCCCGTCGAAAGCTCCGGGCTGAGAGAGTTTCCGGTGGGCTCTTGGCGATAGATACTGAGGGTGACATCTACCGACTGGATCAACTCCAAATCTCGCTCCAAACCAGAAGATTTCGCTCCAAATCGGCAAGAGCTTACCGTTGAGAGTATCTTCCCTGCAGGCAAAGCAGATAGAAGTAATTGTCATCACTTATCAAAGTATTCTTGGCCACTGGGTCAAGGGTGTTGACGAGATACTCCCAGATGGCTTCTCCACGAAGGCCCCCATTCTCACCTTCCGACTGATCAGATATGATCATCTTTCTCTGCGCCGGAGGTACACCCGCAGCTTTCCACGCCCACCATTCAGTGCTCACGACTGCCCAGTGCAGAGGTTTACTCAAAAGAACCCGCCGGATCCTCGGCCAAATTTCTTGCTGCTCTCTCAGAGTCTTTGCGTTGCAGAGATCCTTTACTGCGGACGCTAGTCCCAGCAGCCTGAAAAGCCACCGTATGAGCTTGATGGTGTGCCTGGATGCGTGTCAGTGGTGTTCGTGGTCGTATCGTAGCTGGCTATCTACCTGGATCCTCCGGTTTCGTACAGTCCGTGTGAGGAGTCAAATGTATTGGCGTGACTCAGCCAGTATTGGCAAGCCTGCGAGCTTAGATGAGGGCTGAGTTTAGAGATGAGTACTTCTCGGAAACCCGGCAATCGGCCCTCGCCGAACAATTTCCACACCTGTAGGTATGGCAAGCTTTGTAATGCCGCAACTTTGAGCTCCAACAGATGGTTTTGGTTAGGATTGAGATCTACCGCGTGTATCCGCCTTGGACTTGCTTGGTAAAGATAATCCAAGACGTTGTCTCCGGCTGATGTCACGCATAAAATTACGTCATCGTCGCGGATCTTGAGAAGACGATGGTCAACTCTCGGGTCCTCCCAGGTGAATGCATATATGTATTCGTTGTTGAACTGCGTGTGCTTGTGAAGCTGATCGTCGTAGTAGATGCGGCGTTGGCTATTCTGGTAGAACATGGACGGAAGCGGAAGGTTCGAACTTAGGTTGACAACGGCGCACCGGTACGCTTTGGAACGAAGCTCGACTGGGATTGAATGCTCGACGGCTTGATGCCGATCAAGTCTATGCTTTTGCGGAGATAGGTAGGGCGATTCGGTGCACGACGCATCAAGGCCTTCGATGAAGTTCTGTGCATAATTTGACTCCTTTGCATCTGAACCAACCAGGCGGCGCTGAGTGCCGAGAAATACTGTGGAAGAGTTAGGGTCTTCCGATCAGTATCCTTGAGTTCGTCGAACCCACTGTAATATGGGATGCCGCCGAGAAGATAGTTCCTTTCATCCACCGACTTGAGAGTGCCAAACTTGTACTCCAGATAGTCCCTACGAGCGCCCTCCAGTCCTACGCGATCCACGTCGAACCAGGCTCGCCAAAAGACTCGACCAATCCAGGTCACGTGCCTGTTGAAAGAGCCACCAGTGTATGTGCGGCCACTGAGCTCGACAATGCTTTGCACGTAGAAGTCTACGACGCCAATGGTCCCATCAGTAGCGAGCAGACTAGGTAGAGAGTCCAAGACACAATAATAGTCTGGTATCATACTCAAGCTGTATGACATAGTGACCAGATCAGCACCTGTCCGTGTGAAGCTATAGTGGAGTTTAAACATCGTCTCGTCCTCGTAGAATCTGCGCATGTAGTCTTCGAGCCGAAAGGTCCTTGCATCTTGGCACACAATCTCTATGTCCCACCCTAGACGACAAAACCGTCTCCTAGCGACATGAAGTAGAGATGGCGAAAGGTCAACGAGAAATATCTTTTCAAAGAAAGTCGGCACGTCTACGTAAGCCTGCATGGCTTCGATATTGTAGCCTGTGCCACCTCCGATATCTACCCATATTGGCTTTCTCTGAACATACATCCCACAATTTGATTTGTACTTCAACTGTGCTGCGACTAGCCCAAGCATGTCTTCGCGACCACGTAGTAGTCTTCTACGTGTTGCGTCGTACACGTCGGCCTGTACACGATTCCGTCAGGAGAACCGGGTGACAAAATTACACTTAGACACTCCGTATATCATGATAGATAGATGTAAGTCGAGACTATTAACCCCACGTACCTGGGCCCTGTAGAAACTCTCCAGAGCTGCCTGCTGACCCGTATCTTCGCCATCGCCGGTATGCGGCTTCAGGAAGCTAGCATAGAAGAATCGAGCATAGGTTGCGAGTCCACTAGATTTGACAGAAGCGTTGGAGTTCGAGAGAACCACAAAGATGATCCCTCCAACCAGAAGGGCTGCAGCAGCCGTTACTAAGATGATGTAGAGCGTCGGTACCGATGAGTTCAAATGCCAGTGCCACTGGGCCATAATGTGAGAGAGGAACGAAGGTGCTGCCTACAACGCAGGACGTAGCTTCAGCGATCATGGGGATGAAAGCGACAAATGGGACACATATGCTTCCAGATCATCCTGATGAGCGCCATCGTGACTATACTAAGAGACACGGATGAGCGACATCGCTCGTGTGGACCTTTCTCCGCTTTTCACCTCCTGTCTTTCCCTGAGTCGGCCGTCCAGTCGTGAAGGCACATGGCAGACCATTTGATGCCCATTGCTGCACGACACAGCTTAAGCGTAGATTAGATCATACGGTTGAAGTCGTGCATAGAGATAAGGTTCTTTGGAGATTTGGCCGGTCAACAGTGCCTTTCGATTCTCGTTCCTGGCCTGTCGTAGCATTGCAAGGGAGCATGTGTACGCAGCTAGGGAAGCCGAGCAAAGAGCATACTTTAGACAAGTCAAAGCACGAATTGCGTGGGATGGCGCAGTGGTTGACTGAAGGCTTTCAGCCAACCAGCAAGGCACGAGGGAGAATGTCGGCAATACGATAGCTTCAGGCGCTGTTAAGATTTTAATTGGCTAAAGTAGAAATTAAGGAAAGACTGACTCAACACTGTTACTCAACTGAATATAGCGTTATTCAAATGATCGTGATTAATTACAGAGGTTTGGTATGGATAGTTTAGTATCTTTAATGCCAACAATAAAATCGATGACTACTTCAACTGTTGAATAAACTATAGACTTCTGATAAACAGAAAATTTTTTCTAACTGTTAATATTGCTATTACTTTTTGAGGGTAGAGGGGGTTGAGAAGGGATCTGAGGGTCTGGAGTATTGAAGGCAAAGGGTGGCTGGGGATCTTCAAGGGATTGTTCAGGTGGTGCTGGCCATAAATGATTGAAGACCACCTTGGCATGCTCTGTACATAGGCGAGAGACAAGGGTCTGTATCTAAGGGCTGGAGAAGCATATCAATCAGGAACATGATACCTGCCATTGATTGGAAGTTTGTTTGGTATAATGTTATGGCAACAAACCGTCCTAATGTTGTGACTTCCTGGGATGTGCTGGGATTGAAGTAGTTTGGGGGATGGCCGTGTAAGCTCGAACAGCTTTGCATGCTCCAACGGAGCCCGGTTCCCGGAAACCATGCTATCCCTATCGCTGGAGAGAAGTGAATACGCGTGCGTGGAATTCTCGGCTTAGCCTTCGCGGGTGTGTCCTTCGACCAGGTCGTCTCCTCGCTCCTATTATGTATGCCCTGCTCCTACCCATTCCAAGCCTTCGCTGAGGAGTATAAGACTCAACTGAGACGCTGTATCCGCTCATGAGCCCAAGCAGCTTAGCGCAGCTAAGATATACGCCTCCTACGTCTGCTTTTGTCGCCTGCTAGCAGATTTCGATCTCCCTGCGAAATGCGAGACTCGGTCGTTATAGAATCGGTGCCCTGCCTCTGCCATTAACTTCAGACGTCTCGAAAGGCTGGCCCTATCCTCTGCCCTGTAGGCCAAGAGCTCGCTCCCTCTTCGTAATCTGGCGGCTTATGCATGTCCTGCAACGGTATCGGACTCTCTGTAACCCTACTACCACTCGCTGCATGCGTCTCTGTCGGCCTCTCCGGCAAGTAAGGCGGCGGCGCCTCTCCCCTTTCGTCCAGTCCTTCGACCCTCGGCTGAGACCTCCATCTAGTATGGACCCATCTCCTGGCCCCAGTCCAGCCTTGCAAGTCCTGGGCGAGAAGGAGTCGCCGGGATCCTTGCAGACGAGCGGCTTTCCTGCGGCGACGACGTGAGACGTAGCAATAGGCGGTGAAGAGAATGGCGACGAAGAGAATGAGGAGGAAATAGTAGTTAAGAACGTCGCGGCTGGAAGAGTCTCCGTTGAGATCTGAGGAGCTGGCGTACCCAGTGAGTGGGACTGTAGCAGTTGGAATTGCGGTGCCAGGATTCGGTATACCAGGGTCGTCCAAGGTGGGCGTTGCTGTGGGTTGGGAAGCTTGTGCGGCATTGTTGATGATTGATTGGGCAAGCGTTGGATGTGGGAAGGCTGTGAGCAGGGGCAGTAGATAGAGTAATGTTGAGTGAAGCACTGTCATAGATATGTGGTGGGTGGGTGAAGCCATGATGGTCTCGAGAGCCCTTTGGATCGTGGTTCGGCAAGCGTCCTGGAGTGCGGCAATCTTGGAGGAGATTGCCTTATCAACAGTTTGATTGCCGCGAGTCAAGCAGTGTCTATGAATCTGCTTCAGAGGATGAGCATTTCGAGGGAACGAGAGAGACTGCCGGCGGCAGCCTCGACTCAGCAATTGCAGTGCTCGTGAAGTGAAGGGCACAGAAAAATTGAAGGAGGACTCGAATGAATTGACGATACAAAAGCTTGCTTCGGCATCATCCGTCGTCCGAGGTTTATGCGAGAGATGAAGCAACGCTAGTAACAACGGTCCTGTCACATCGGATGGGACCAAATATCTTGTCGTCTAGCAATAAGGGGCATAGCAAACAGAGGCATGGTTTCTCTTCAAAGTTCAATGTGTTTATCTCACTCTATCTAAGGATAGCTGCGGATACTCTATGAGTTACACGATGACATTCATGTAACTACGTGCTGCCCATAACCATATCCATCCGGATCCAAGCCAGCCTCGAATACGCCGAAATCACTTGAACTGATCTTCCGTGACGCCTGCACCCATGGCTGCCGTCGAGCTGATCCCTCCGGTCAACATCTTCAGCATATTGTCAACGTAGTTGGCACCTGACCACTTCTGATGCGTAACAACATCGATCTTAGCCGCGATCTCAGGCTCCTGCACCAGCTCGCCATAAGCACGCATGCCATCTTTGGCAAAGGCTCTCGAGAACTGGTCCGAGATGAGGGCAGTCGTATGGAGGCCTGCCAATGTGATGAACTGCCAGCAGTACCCAAGTTGGCCTAGTCGATTGATATAAGTGACTTGTTCTTCCTGAGGCATGGCTGTCTTCCAGTTGAACGAAGGTGAAAGGTTGTATGCGAGTCTGGCATCTGATCAGTAGGTATATGGATATAATAGATGGAATATACAAACTTCTGTTCTGGCCACACTGCGTGCACGCCATTGGCAAACTCCTCTGCCTGCTTGTGATCTGGCAGCTTACTTTCCATCCAGATCATGTCAGCGTACGGACCATATGCGATAGCTCTGTTGATGGCACAACCACAACCTCCTTTGTAGCGGTAATAGCCCTCCCTCGTTCGTGGCGAATCCCAGTCCCAATGAATGTCGACGCCAGTCAGTCCTTTTGCAATGGCTCTCGCCTCCGAATTGCTTTTGCCCTTGACCGCGGATCTGTATTGTTCGATCAAGCCCGGTTTGTCGACGTGAACTCCAGCATGGATCATCTCTTCGACAGCTTCATCGTAGAGTTTCATGCCCGACCGAGCCATCCATTGATCCTCGATCGCCTGCAACGCATCTCCACTGTTGCCGGCCTGCTCAGCCGCGACCATGAGGTCATTGAGTGGCTGCAAAGCCGGATTCGTCACCCCCAAAATGAACCCGTGATCTCTATGGTCGATCGTTGAAATTATGAGCGTCGCTGCTTCGGAGTCGGTCCTAGCAACTGCGAGGAGGTCCGTGCCTGACGCAGTCAGCAACATCCATTGCTCATAAGATTGCACCCATACCCATGATATCGGCTTGAGCACGAATGGCTACCAGCCTGTTGATGTGCTCACTGATGGGTACAAGGACCTTGCCTGCCATATGACCGCACTTTTTCGTTCCGGGCGCCTGGTCCTCAATGTGAATGCCGGCTGCTCCGCTCTCAATGAAGAGCTTTGTCAGCTTCATTATGGCCGTAAGACCTCCGTGCCCAGTGTCCGCATCGGCAATGATGGGCCTTAAGAAGTCTGTGTTGGCCACACTACCTCGCTTCGCCTTCGGGGTGGTTATCCGTTCTTCACGCTGCTTACGATCGTGGAAGAGTTGGGCGAGAAACAGCTGATGAACCTTGTTCGGGACAGTATTCTAAGATTGTCAACGAGATTCCACCACAACTCATGGACACGATTCATGGATAATCACACTCACGTATGGATAATCAGCAAGGTCGGGCGAGGGTTCATCTGTGGAGGAAGCCGTCGAGGAGCATTGCCAGCCAGAAACGTAAACAGTGTCGAGATATTTCGCCATCTGCGTAAGCATCGTTGGTTCAAGGCATCCATATGTGAAGCTAGCATCTCCATTCTACATTCAGTCAGCGAAGTGTTCAAAGATGCTGAAACCCAGGGCTTGCCTTGAAACGACCCTCTACAATGTTCCACAGTTTCTTGCTCTGATCATTGCTGGGATATTGGATCTTCAAGTTCCCTCTCTTGGCTACGATCTGCTCGGCAGTGAAAGGCCGCTTGGTATGTCTCCATCTTGAGTTCTGCCACCATTGCTTGACCACATCGACGTCTTGCTGGAAGAGCTGCTCTTCCTGGTCCTCGACAGCCATTGGAACGGCGTACTGAAAGAGCTTTTGGACTGCGTGGGATGCTCGGGGAAGGATCATTCGCTCTCGTAGGTATCGTTCGTACTGTTCTGAGGCTGAGGGGGGCGGGAGGGGAATTCAAGAGCTTTTGGCAGAGACCGGTCAGAAGGCTAGAAGAGCGGGCATGTGCTAGGCGTGGCCCGAGGCCTGGAGAGTGAATGGCCATATTAATTTACGAAGCTAGCTCCGTGACGACACTTTGACAGGAGCGTGTCGGGTTAATGGAGAAGTTCAACTTCGAGGTCGAATCTGGGGGTATGCGCAGGGGTCAGGTAGGGTACGGGAGCTACGGTACGCTACGCTAGTTCGAGAGCCTCTTCCCGTTTCCGATTTCTTTACTACACCTCCGCTACGGAAATCAGATAATACCATAAGTACATATTCAGACTCTCCATTCAGACTCTACAGGCTCGTCTTCTTGACGCTCTCAGCATTTCTCGGGAGGTGCTAAGTAGACGTGAGGGAGGAAACCTGTTCACAAGAGCCTCGGCTACAAAATTAGCGCGTCGTCCCCGGACTTCTTCACATGCACGAGACGTTCTTATTGGATCGCAAAACCATGTTCTGAACCTTTCTACAGCGAACTTAAAGTACGCAACGATCTTATACAAATCAGTCAGCCTCCGCTCCGGGAATCGTATGATGTTTCGGTCTAGGCCAATACACTTCAGTCATGGAAGAATTGCAGAAGAAGCATGGCCAGGAGCAGAAAGACCTTCAGGCTCGCATCACGCAGAAGAAAAAGTCGGCGACCAAGAAGACGCGCAAGGGCGTTAACGACGAATGCACAGATGCAGAACGACAGCTGAAGGACAGGCACGACCATGAAATCTTGAGCCTCGCACAAGATGCAAATCCCAGCCGGAAGGACGATCAGGAACTGCAAGTGAATTGTGAAGAGAATCTCACTGTACAGCAGCCCGTCAACGACGTAGAAGCTTCCATGGCAGATTTTTCATTATCGGACAAAACAGACGAATTCATGAGTGCACATACTAAGAAACCCAATCGACAAAAGGCAAGGCTCGCTCGTCGAGCGGCCGGTCAAGAGGCGGCTGTTGGACAGGCCGCCAAAGAGGCAGCAAAGCTTCCCGACCTACGTGCCAAGGAAAGCGAAGCTATGCAATCAGAGTATCAAAAACGTAGCCTCAGAGAGCAACCAATTCGATCGGACGGCCACTGTTTGTATGCAGCCGTGGCCGACCAACTGATTGGAAATGACCTCGACTTGATGCCGGAAATTTCGATCAATGGCCTTGACATGGGCGACTTGAGTCCGAAGATGGCCTACAAAGCCACACGGAACGTTGCAGCTTCGTACATTGCAGCTAATCCGGATGATTTTGTGCCTTTCCTGGAAGGACCCCTGGACACATACGTTCAGACAATCAAGGAAACTGGAGAATGGGGCGGCCATCTGGAGCTGTTGGCGCTGGCAAGGGCCTACGTCGTGGATATCAATGTTTTGCAAGCTGATGGCAAGGTCGAAAAAATTGAATGTGGTTCCGGAGGCGAGACCAAGCCTTTGTGGCTGGCCTACTATCGACACAGCTATGGCCTCGGAGAGCACTACAATTCGCTGCGTCAGGCATCGAAATGATCGATTGTCTTAAGGTAAAGCAAGCGCTCCTAATGAAAGCTTGCGCTTAGTACAAGCTGGCCATCATGCATCGTCTCCACGGTGCGGGGGACCAGCCACTTCGGCCTTCACAGCGATTGCTGGATTACCGCCAAGTCCTTGGATCTTTTGCCCATGGAAAGCAGGCGTAAGCGGCATACTTTTCTCGTTCCGGTCAAGAGTTCATCACCTGTAGAGAGGGCCTGCGTAATGTATGGTTTCCAAGCAGCCTTCTGGGCCTACTTATGCTGCCAGACACTGACCCAATCTGTCCCTTTGCCTATCTCATGCGTCCGCTCAGGCTGCCAGTGAGCCAACCTCTCTAAGCCCGCAGTATCGTGTCTATCGACGGCATTGTGTCCTACATGGCCGTCCTCGTTATAGGGCACCTCCCTGCCAGGTTGACTAAGATGAGCAAGATACACCTCAGGTGGCAAAGCGTAAGGAGGACCGCCCGTGGAAGGGTCCTTGTATGTGGGAAATTCTACGCAAATCAGGGAAGAGGGTGCTGGGCCCAGCAGCGTGGACATTCTCAATGACCAAGCTGGGCGCAGCGAAGGTGGAAGAGCGGAGAGGAACTATCTTTGGGTTAGCATGAATTCTGTGCTGGCCTCGCTGTACGCGTATGTAGCCAGCCGATGCAGCGGCGTCTACCGTATAGTCATAGATAAGTTCGAACACAGGTCCTCCGTCGATGTTACTCGACCAGGCATCGCCGAAGAAGTCTCCCGTCAGGAACGTAATCTTGCCTGCACCACCCACATTCACGTCTCTGACGGGGTATTTGTGCCCATTCGTATCCTGCTCTCGCCTACACATCTGCACAGCACTCTCGCTGAGATCCAGACCATATACATCATACCCAAAACTGGCTAACAACAGAACATCATACCCTCTCCCACAGCCAGGGACCAATGCCTTCTTGCGTCGTTTCCCCCCTTCTCCGCCCCTGGCGAAACGATCCCCAATAAGATCCTGGCGGTGCGCAAGGACATCCTCCAGCGCAGGATTGGGAGTGCCACGATCCCATGGCAGGAAGTCTCCTTTGTCCCACAGCTCGGACCAGCGGTCACTGTGCGCTGCAGTGTCGCCTGAGAAGTGCGCCAGTAGTCGTGTCCTGGCATCTGTGGGCTTATCTGCAGTGGCGTCGCCCATAGCGTTACGTCTCGTATAGATGATCTGCTCGTAGGGCACAAGACGTTGCGGTACCACCACACTGAATGCGTGACTGTTGAGTTGTGCAACACACCCCGGTATCTTGATTTGTTTTAGTAAATATTTAAAATTTCGAAGCGGACACTGTCCTTGAATAATCTGCAGCTCGCTTAGCCACGGGAACAAGCATCGATCCGGCAATGGCCCGGCTCGGGATCTCGGCGTATTCGTGGGATCTTTGAACCCCACTTCATCCCCAATCAAATCGTGAATTCGTTAATTAGCTTTTCCACATCTATGTCCGACATCATCATCACATTATTGCCCTGCCTTCAATGCTCCCCTCAACAAGTGTGGAAGATCCTTCCGCTCTAGCTCTCCCTCCGTTATCTCCCTGTCAGCAATGCTTGTCCTCCGCCAGGTCGGACCCGCTCGGTCAGCATCTCTGTATCATGATCGGCATCATGGACCAGATGCCATACAATATTCTGCTAGTCCCACACTAGGGCTTATGGGTGCTGCCCAATATCGCCATCACTCAATCCGAGTAACTGGATAACGTTCGTTGACCGACATCGCTCACTTGCTCCATTGCTCCAAGACTTGAAGGCCCCGATCTCCTCTGTACTATGTATGCGACATGGAACCACATGTTGAACGCAGTATCGCGCCTTCCCCTCCACCACTCATAAACCGGGCGGCCACTCCTACTCCATCCTCGCTTTCGTCCGCGCTCTCGTCCGCGCTGTCTCTGCATTCTGCCGTGCCCTCGACGATCATCGAGGACGAAAGCAATAACAAAGGAGAAAAGGATGCCGAACTAGGCCGCGCAATATCAGTAGCAGAGTCGGCACAGCCACCGCCAGTCAAGGTCTCAAGAGTCAAGCGACGTGGGCTTTTTGCCCGGTTCACCATCCTTGCCGAGGTGGAGGAACCGAAGCACTACGCTCGAGGGACAAAATGGTTTATTACCTTCATTATCGCGCTAGCAGCGGTAGCAGCTCCCTTGGGAAGCGCTATCATTCTGCGTGAGCATCAGATTATCGATATCGATGGAGCTGGACGCTAACGTATTCCACATAGCTTCACTTTTAGACATCTCTCATGATTTACATACCACTCCAACGGTGACCAATCTATCAGTAGCATTTTACATGCTGGCCATGTCGATCTTTCCCCTTTGGTGGAGTTCCTTTTCGGAAACTCTGGGTCGACGGACAATCTATATCGTATCATTCGCACTCTTCCTCCTGTGGAATATACTGGCCGCCGTCTCTACGAATATAGCAATGCTGGTTATCACTCGATTACTCGGAGGCGGAGCTGCTGCTAGTGTTCAAGCAGTTGGCGCAGGCACCATAGCCGACATATGGGAGGTCAGAGAGCGTGGAAAAGCGATGGGTATTTTCTATCTGGGACCGTTGATGGGGCCATTATTTGCGCCTATTCTCGGAGGGGTTCTAGCGCAGAAGCTTGGATGGCGAAGCACTCAGTGGGCGCTTGCCATATATGGTGGATTTTTACTAGTGATCCTCATCTTTGCGCTACCAGAAACGCTGAAGGACCGGAGACCTCCATTAGAAGTACCAATAGGGGAGGCAGAGGCCACGCCAGCGGAATTGAAACGAACGACTTCGCGGCAGGTCATCCACCAAAAAACCAAGACTACTGTTAAGTGGCTCAAGCGCGCCTTTCTCGACCCTCTCAAGATCATCCTTTACCTCCGCTTTCCTGCCGTCGCCATCACAGTCTACTACGCCGCCATCACTTTCGGCTCTCTGTATCTATTGAACATCAGCCTGGAAACCACCTTCTCCAAACCACCTTACAATTTCAGCACCATTGAGGTCGGCTTGACCTACATACCCAACTCCATCGGTTACATCCTTGCGAGTCTTTTCGGGGGTAGGTGGACCGACATAATCATGGCTAGGGAAGCCAAGCGAGCAAAGCGCTACGACGACAAGGGCAAGCTCGTCTACCGCCCCGAAGACCGCATGCGCGAAAACGCCTGGATCGCCGCCTTCCTCTACCCAGCAGCTTTGATCTGGTATGGCTGGACTGCGGGAAAGGGCGTAATATGGCCAGTACCCGTACGTTCCCCCAATAGAAATCAATATAAACATAAACGTAACTGATGAACCTTTCCCCAGCTGATAGCCAACTTCTTTTTCGGCATCGGGTCCATGCTCATTTTCGCCATGGCCACCACCATGCTCACAGAGTTCATGCCCCGCCGCGCCTCCTCCGGCGTCGCGGCCAACAACTTTGTGCGCAATATTTTCTCGGCTGTGGGTGCTGTGACGGCGCAGCCGCTTATCACCGCAATCGGCGATGGGTGGCTGTTCACGGGGGTGGGTGCTATTGCGCTGTGCAGTGGGAGCGTGATCTGGGCGATGAGGAGGTTTGGTCCTAGGTATGTGACTCCTCTTGTAGGGCCGGGAAGTATGTTTCGTTGCAACGTATGTGGACTGACATTGTGATCGTATAGATGGAGGGAGAGCATGGATGCACGTATGGGATAGGATGCTCTGCGACAATTGATGTGTAAGGAACGAAGGCAGAGTGCTATTCTCTCTACATTGAACGAGCGATTCATATCCTGGGGTATATCTGATCGAAACATATGTGGCAGGAGACGATGCATCAGCCCATGACGACTACCCTGTGCATGGACATACTTACCGAATCGAGCAGAGCAATATTCAAGAACGTAGGCCACTGGTGCCCAATATATATACTTCTATTCATCGAAAGTAATACAGAGATCCCATCATCTCTCTTCCCGTCATCTCCCTCTCACCAGTACCCTCCCACCCCAAAACCAGCGTTACATCCAAACCCCCCCCCCCACCCCTCCCCCGCCCATCACCATCCACCTCCTCCAACCCCCCAACCGAAATCACGCCACGCACCCCTCCATCAACAACCCCTTCCCTTACTCCCGCGTCGCACGCCCACGCCTCCTCTACGCCAATTACCGCGTCTCTCACAACTCCCCAGCCTCAGACCCCAATCCTCAAATGCCCTTCACCCCACCACACCGCCCCAGCAACGCCCCCCCCCCCTTTCCGCCCCCAGCGGCTCCGCGTCTTAGGCGCGGGTTGGCATCCCGCCCCCCCCCTCGAACTTCCATGGCCCGTGATCTCAGCCGTAGAGAAAGTGAGAAGCATGCATTTCTTCGTTAGGAGGGGAATTCTTGCCAAACGAGCATCACGGGGTATGGGCGGGAGAGAGGAGG